>Ga0265313_10000032_pt1 | contig 128964 bp, 142 predicted proteins | sample 4123metaG_FD_203122 | JGI IMG/M metagenome (GOLD analysis project Ga0265313, IMG submission 203122) | Rhizosphere microbial communities from Carex aquatilis grown in University of Washington, Seatle, WA, United States - 4-1-23 metaG | ecosystem: Host-associated > Plants > Roots > Rhizosphere... | reverse complement strand
TTTCCCCTGCTGTCCGGGACTGTTGGGCCCGACGTGATCGACATCCGCTCGCTCTATTCCCAGACGGGGATGTTTACCTATGACCCCGGCTTCACCTCGACGGCGGCGTGCGACAGCACCATCACCTACATCGATGGTGACAAGGGTGAGCTCATGTACCGGGGCTACCCGATCGAGCAGCTCGCGGAAAAGTCGACGTACCTCGAGGTCTGCTACCTGCTGCTCTACGGCGAGTTGCCGAACGCCAGCCAGTTCGAGGATTTCAAGACCCGTGTGACCCGCCACACCATGGTGCACGAACAGATGCACCTGTTCTTACGCGGCTTCCGTCGAGACGCGCACCCGATGGCGATCGTCTGCGCAGCGGTCGGCGCCATGGCGGCGTTCTATCACGACTCCACCGACATCGGCTCGGCCGAACAGCGCGAGATCGCCTCGATCCGCATGATCGCCAAAATCCCGACCATCGTCGCCATGGCCTACAAATACTCGGTCGGCCAGCCCTTCGTTTATCCGCACAACAGTCTCGACTACTCGAGCAATTTTCTGCGGATGTGCTTCTCGGTGCCGGCAGAGGATTATGTCGTCAACCCGATCGTCGCGCGGGCGATGGACCTGATCTTCACGCTGCACGCCGACCATGAGCAGAACGCCTCGACCTCAACCGTGCGCCTCGCCGGGTCGTCCGACGCCAATCCGTTTGCGTGCATCGCGGCGGGCGTCGCGTGCCTCTGGGGCCCGGCGCATGGGGGCGCCAACGAAGCAGCACTGAATATGCTCAAGGAGATCGGCACGCCGGACAACATCCCGGCCTTCATCGCCAGGGTGAAGGATAAGGCGTCAGGCATCCGCCTGATGGGCTTCGGCCACCGCGTCTACAAGAACTACGATCCGCGCGCCAAGGTGCTGCAGGAAGCGGCCAAGCAGGTGCTCGACCAACTCGGCGTCGAGAACAATCCTCTGCTTCAGGTCGCCCAACAGCTCGAGCATATCGCGCTCACGGACGACTACTTCATTTCGCGCAAGCTCTACCCCAATGTCGATTTCTACTCGGGCATCATCCTCGAAGCGATCGGGTTCCCGACCTCGATGTTCACCGCGATCTTCGCGCTGAGCCGCACCGTCGGCTGGATCGCGCAGTGGAAAGAAATGATCGCCGATCCGCAGAAGAAGATCGGCCGGCCGCGGCAGCTCTACCACGGCGCCGTCCCACGGAATTACGTGCCCTTGAGCAAGCGGAAGTAGCTGAGCAGGCGATCGGTCGCGTCGGTGAGCGGCGCGTCCGCTTGCCCCTGCTCCATCGCCGTTCGAATGCGGCTAAAGGCTGCTCGTTGCGCATCGACCGCGGTCCCCTCGTCGAGCAGCCGGCGCATCGCGGCCGCAACGGCCAGGGGATCGACCTGTCCGCCGGTGAACTCCGGAACGACGAGGTCGCTGGCGAGGATATTGGGTAGGGCGGCGTAGCGCAGCTTGTACTTCTCCGCGGCTGCGACCTGGCTGCGATCGGCGACGTAGGTGGTGACCATCGGCACGCCCGCGAGCGCCAGTTCCAGTGTGACCGTCCCGGTCACAGCGACAGCGGCAACGGCTTCGGCAAAGGCCTCATGCTTTTCGTCCGGTCGCACCACGACACGCACGGGGACAGGCCAGCCGGAGACGACGCGAGTGACGCGCGCCGCTTCATCACGCACGGTGGGCAGCACGAACCCAGTGATCCGCCGATGCCCGAGCAGCGACTGGGCCGCCGTCCTCATCAGCGGCAGGTGACGGTTCAGCTCGCCACGCCGCGAGCCGGGCAGCAAGAGCAACGGGCCTGCCTCGGGCTGCGTGTGGCGAGCAGAACTTTGTTCCAGCGCCGGATGACCCACATAGGTCGTTCGAGGCCCGCCCAGGGACTTCATCACCGCGGGCTCGAACGGAAAGACCGCCAGCACTTCGTCGTAGAGTGGCCGGATCGCCGCGGCGCGCTCCGGTTTCCACGCCCAGACCGAGGGCGCCACCAGAAGAAGGACCTTTCCTTGATATCCACGCTTGCGAAGGCGCGTAGCGACCGTCTGGGAGAATACCTGCGAGTCGACAAGCAGCACGACGTCCGGTTTTCGCGCGATGATTGCATCGACGGTCTGTCGCAGCCGCCAGAGAAGGAGCGGCAGACGCATCAGCACATCCGTCGTTCCCATCACCGACACGTCGCGCATGGGGAAGATCGACTGCAGGCCCTCGCCAATAAGCTCCGGTCCGCCAACTCCGATCGGCGTCACCGCGGTCTTGGTGCGCAGGCGACGGACGAGATCGGCGCCCAGCCGGTCGCCGGACGGCTCTCCCGCGACGATGAACAGAAGCGGCGTTTCAGGCATGGAGGCCGACCACGATAATCCCCGTGGACCGGGCCTCGGCCACGAGCCGGTCGCGATCGAGGACGATGCTCTTGCCGGCCTCGGCAACCACCATCGAGATTCCGGCAGCTGCCGCCTGCTCGATGGTTTCGGGGCCGATTGACGGAAGATCCACGAAACGAGGCTGTCGGGGCTTCAAGGCCTTCGCCAGAATGAGCGGCACGCCAGCGCGGCCGACGAGGCCCTGTTCGCGAAGGGCCGCCACACGCTCGAGCAGCGCGGCGGTGCCTCCGGCATCCTCGGCGGCAACCACGCGGCGCCCGGCACTCACCACCGACTGGCCAAGATCGATGCGCCCGATCGTCCGCGCCGCCCGCAAGGCGCGCCGCCCGGCCTCAGTCAGCTCCGCACCAATCGGCGGCCCCGCAAGCTGACCGTCCGGCATCAGCAGATCGGCGACCACCTGGTGCGCTCCGATCACTCGCACCCCGCGCAGGCGAAAGTGGGCGAAGAGCGCAAACGCGAGGGCGACGTCGCCGAGCGAACGCGCCAACCGGCCAGCGCCGCCAAGCGCCAGCGCAATGCCCTCGCGATCGGTATCCGAAAGCCTGACGCCGCCGGCAAGGACGAGGTGGCTCGAACGAAAATCGATGATCGCATCCCGCAGCGCTGCGGCATCCGAGATTGGAATTTGCCTGACCCGCTCGGCCACAAGGTCGCGACGGCTCGTAAGGTCGAGGATCTGCAACTGGTCGCCCGACCGTTCTGCGGCAGCCGCGACCTGCAATGGCAACGCGCCCGACCCTGCGATCAGGGTCAGCCGGCGGCCCATCACTCTTCCTCGTGGCCGTTCCGCGGCAGCGTCAGCGGTCGGTCTTTGGCATCGAGGACGAACTTGACCACGTCCTGCACCAGGGGCTCACCCGAAAAGTAGGTCGCGGCATCCTCGACGCGTTCGCGCAGCGTGCCTTCACTCGAGAAGATCATCCGATAGGCAGCCCGCAACCGGTGAATCGCTTCACGGTCGAAGCCACGGCGCTTGAGGCCAACCAGATTGATGCCGGAAAGCGTGGCAGGATTGCCCAGCACCATGCCGAATGGAATGACGTCCTTTTCAACCTTCGACATCGCGCCGACGAAGGCGTGCGTCCCCAGATGCGTATACTGGACCACGCCCGCGTGGCCGCCCAGGATCACGAAATTGTCGATCTGGCAGTGACCAGCGAGCCCGACATTGTTGGAGAGAATGACGTTGTCGCCGACCTTGCAGTCGTGCCCGATGTGGACGCCGATCATCAGCAGGCAATGGTCGCCCACGCGAGTGACAAGGCCGCCTCCGGCCGTGCCGGGATTGATGGTCACATGCTCGCGGATCGTGGTGTCGGCGCCGATTTCAAGCCGGCTGGCCTCGCCGGCATATTTGAGATCCTGCGGCGGATGCCCGATCGAGGCAAACGGATAAACCTTGGTGCGCGCGCCGATCGTTGTCCGGCCGGTGACCACGGCGTGAGAAATCAGCTCGACGCCGTCGTGCAGCGTGACATCGGCGCCCACGACGCAGAACGGCCCGATGGAGACGCCCTTGCCGAGTTCGGCGCCGGCTTCGACGATGGCCGACGGATGGACCTCGGTCCCCATCAGCGATCTTCGACCATGACCATGGCGCCGACTTCCGCCTCGGCGATCAGCGTGGTGCCGACCATGGCGCGCGCCTCGTACCATCCCATGTTGCCGCGTCGCCTGGACTTGCGGATATGATACTCGAGCTTGTCGCCGGGAACCGCGGGCTTGCGGAATTTGCATTTGTCGATGGTCAGCAGATAGACCAGCTTCCGGCCCTGCCCGCTTGCAGCGTCATGGGCGATCGCAATTGCTCCGGCAGTCTGCGCCATTCCCTCGATGATCAGCACACCGGGAAAGATCGGCTCGCCCGGGAAATGGCCCTGAAAGATCGGCTCGTTGACCGTGACGTTCTTGATGCCGACCGCCGACTCGTCGCGGTCGATATCGACGATCCGGTCGATCATCAGGAACGGATAGCGGTGCGGCAGGACGCTGAGAATTTCGCCGATCTCCATCGACTCCAGCGTCGCAGATGCCGTCGGCCTGACCTCGTCTCTAGTGTCCACTTTCAGTCCTTTTGCTCAATCGCCGGAGCGTAGCGATGCCGCGCCGCCACGACCGAATATCTTCAGCCGGAGCGCCCGCGAGGCGTGAGCCGGCAGGCATGTCCTTGGTCACCAGGCTCCGCGCAGCTAAGACGCTCCCCCGGCCAATGGTCAAGTGGCCAGTCGCGGCGGCGCCCCCGCCGAACATGACGCTGTCCTCGACGATGGTCGATCCGGCAAGCGCCGCAGTGCCGGCAATGAGGCAGTTGCGGCCAATGCGGCAATTGTGGCCGATCTGCACGAGATTGTCGATCTTGGTGCCTTCCCCGACCACGGTGTCGCCCAGTGCCCCCCGATCGAGCGTCGAATTGGCGCCGATCTCAACCCGGTCCTGCACGATGACCCGGCCGAGTTGGGGGATCTTGCGGTTGGTGCGGCCGAAATCGAGCCACCCGAACCCTTCGCTGCCAATCCGCACGCCGGCATGCAGCACGACGTGGTTGCCCAGATACGCGCACTCGATGCTGCAATTGGAGCCGATGGTCGAGTTTCGCCCGATCGTGACGCCCGCCCCGATCACCGTGTTGGGTCCGATAACCGTTCCACGCCCAATCTCGACCCCCGGGCCGAGAACGACGCCCGGTCCCAGCCGAACATCGGCCTCTGTCAACGGCAGGTCCTGGTGCGGGCCGAGCAGCGCGGTAACTGTGCTGCGAGTGTCGTTCGGATAGAGCCGGTCGAGCAGGTCGGCGAAAGCCGAGTGTGGATCCTCCGCGAGGATGGCGATGGTTCCCTTCGGCACCTCCGAGCGCAGCGCTGAGGAGACGATGACCACGCCCGCGCCCGTGGCGCGCAGCACCTCGCGATAATCGACGTGAGCGGCAAGCGCGAGATGGGTGGGCCCCGCGAGGTGGAGCTCCTCGGCCCCTTCGATCAGCGGACCGTCGCCGTCAATGTCGGCGCTGAGCCCGGCGGCGGCCAGAAGGCCCGCCAGGCGCACCGGGCCGGCAAAGCTATGGAAGCGCGTATCGACCACAGAACGGCGTCCTAATGAACAAAGCCGCGGAGCGTGCCCCCGCGGCTTCGAAGTATATCAAAAAGTGTGCGTCAGAGCGGATTGTTCAGCGTCAGAGCAAAATACTGCAGATGCGCCTTTTCCTCAGACGAGTAAGTGAGCGGATAGGCGAAATCGCCGCGCAGCGGACCAAACGGCGAGTCCCAGATGATCGACGCACCGATCGAGCTCTTGAGGTTCTGGTCGACAGAACCCGCATCCGGAGTCTGGCTCGTGCCACTGCCCGAGACATAGGCCGCATCAGCCCACACCGCTCCCGTCAGACCATAGGTCTCAGGCAGCATCGGGATGGGGAAGTCCGCTTCGAGCGATCCGCCCGCATAGGCCGTGTAGCCCAGTGGTTCCGTAGTGCCGCCGCTGGAGTACATCGGCCCCATCATCTTGGGTGCAAAGCCACGCACGAGCGTGTTGCCGTAGGTGAAGTCCTCGAGAGGATTGATAGCCGTGCCAGAGAAGTTGTTGATGACGCCTCCCTGCACCTTCACGCTACCGACGATGCCGCCATCAGGCAGGATCGAGGTATACCAGCGCGCCTTAGCTTCGGACTTCAGATAGTTGTAGTCCCAGCCAACATATTGCGTGGTCAGCTGAGCGATCATGCCTCGGGTCGGGTGCTTCTGATCGTCGAGCGTGTTGATATTGATCCCGGTGCCGATCCACGCCTTGTTGAAGGCTTCCTGATCCGTGAAGATGTTCGACTTCGGGGCCGACGTATCGTTGATGATCGTGTTGTCGATGCCGACGAACACGCTCGCCCGAACATCGTGCGTCACCGGCAGACCGAAGGTCAGCTGACCGCCCGTGCTGTAGGTGCCGTAGATGTCGTCCGTGGTCTCGTCATTGACCCGGCGATAAAGGTCGATGCCGGAGCTGAGCTTGAGGCCCATGAAGTAGGGCTCGGTGAACGCCAGCTCCACGCTGTTCCCGCCCGTGCTCGCACCCACCGACGCCTTGAGATACTGGCCGCGGCCGAGGAAGTTCTTCTCTTCCAGCGACAGCTCGCCAAGGATGCCCGACGTGCTGTCATAGCCGGCAGTGATCCCGTAATTGCCGGTCGACTGCTCGGTGACGGCGATATTGAGCACCACCTTGTCGGGGGCGCTGCCCGGCGCCGCCGAAACGTCCACGTTCGAGAAGAAGCCAAGGGCCTCGATATTGGTCTTGGCCTGGGTCACGAGGGCGCGGCTGAAGGGGTCCCCTTCGGAGAAGCCCAACTCGCGCCGGATGACGAAGTCGCGCGTCTTGGTGTTGCCGGTGATGTTGATCCGCTCGACATAGACGTGCGCGCCCTGGTCGAGCAGGTAGGTCACCGCAAACGTCCCGGTGGCCGGGTCGCGGATCTCGCGCGGCCGCACATCGGCGAACGGATAGCCCAGATTCGTCGCTTCGACCGAGATGTCGATGACCGACTGATCCACCTCAGCCTGCGAGAAGCTGTCGCCTTCGCGCGTGTGGATGAACCCGGTCAGCTGGTTGGTGTCGAGGCCCGTGATCGAGGTTTCGAGGCCGATCTTGCCGAACTTGTAGAAGTTCCCCTCAACCACCGTGAAGTTGATGAAATAACCGTTGCGCGCGGCGTTGAACTCGGCGGTCGCCGACGTCACCTGCGCGTCCGGATAGCCATGGTTGGCATAGAATTGCTGGATCGTGACGCGGTCGCCCTCGAGCTGGTCCTGCGTATAATTGTCATCCGCCAGCAGCCAGCTCAGCCAGCCGGTCTCATGCGTCTTGATGATGGATTTGAGGGTCCAGGCGCTGATGGCCTTGTTGCCGGTAAAGTTGATGGCCGCGATGCCGGTACGCCCGCCCTCGTCGATCACGAAGGTGACATTGATGCGCCCGTCGGGCTGCGGATCGAGCTTGGTCGACACCTTCACGCCGGTATAGCCGGCATCGGTATAGGCCTTGGTGATGGTCTGCACGTCCCGCGCGAGGCCCGCCTGGTCGACCGTGCCGCGATTCATCAGGTCGATCATCGCGACCAGATTGTCGTCGGTGAACTTCTTGTTCCCCTCGAACAGCACGTTGGCGACGATCGGGTTCTCGCTCACCTTCACCACGAGCACCGAGCCCTGCATGGCGACGCTCACCGACTTGAACAGGCCCGTGGCCGTCAGCGCGGTAATCGAGGTGTTGATCTTCTGGGGCGTTGCGACGTCGCCGACGTGAAGCGCCAGAAGCTTGATGATTTCATTGGTGTCGACCTTGGTGTTGCCGACCACCGTGATCTTGGAAACGGTAGCGGCCTGCGCAGCCTCCACCCCCAGGAACGAACCGCCCATCCCAATCATCGGCGCCAAGAACAGGAGCGCAAGCGCCAAGAACGCGCCGCGCAGGAGCTTGGTGGGATGGATCATGATTCTCTATGCCTCTCAGCGATTAGACCGGGGAATCGCCATGCACAGCTCCCCCAGCTAATTCAACGTCGCAGCATTTACTGGTTTTTTAACCAAGGGCAAGCTGCAAGCCCGTTCTGCGTTAGCGAAACCTTGGCCCGTGTGCAAACTCGCAACACCGCGAAAACCAAGGTTAACAGATACTTAAGGGATGTGCCGCAGCGCCTCGAACAGGGTGTCGTTGAGCAGGGTGAAGATCATCAGGCTGCCCACGATCGCAAAGCCGACGCGGTAGCCGATTTCCTGTGCCCGCTGGCTCAGCGGACGGCCCCGGATCGCCTCGACGATGTAGTAGAGGAGGTGCCCGCCATCGAGCACCGGAACCGGTAGCAGGTTGAAGATGCCGATGTTGAGCGACAGCAGCGCCATCAGGTTGATCAGCGGCACGATTCCGAGCGTTGCGACCTGTCCGGAGACCTGCGCGACCTTCACCGGCCCGCCCAGCTGCTCGACGTCGCCCCGTCCCACGAAGATATCGCCGATGAACGCCGCGGTCCGTTCGACGATGAAGCGAATCTCCTCGACCGTCAGGCCAACCGCTTCCACCGGGCTCGGGCGGTACAGCGTCACGTCGGATGATTCGACGTTGCGGCTCACCCCGATCCGGCCGACACGGTGCACATTGCCAAAGCTGTCCGTCTCGTCCGCCGCCGCTGGCGTCAGCCCGATGGTCCGATCACTCCCGTCGCGCTCGATGACGATGCTCACGGGGCGCTCCGGCGCGGTAGAAATCAGGCGCTGGAAGTCTTCGAACCCACGGACCGCAAAGCCGTCGACCGACACGACTCGGTCCCCCGCCTGCAGGCCCGCCTGCGCAGCGACGCTTCCGGCGGTGACGTCGCTGATCACCGGCGTGATGACATACTGCCCGTAGGCGAGGATCAGCGCGTAGGTGACGATGAGCGTGAACAGCACGTTCGCCAAGGGACCGGCGGCCACGACCGCGATCCGGCGCCAGACGTTCTTGTTGACGAAAAGCCGCGCCTGCTCGTCCTCCGGCAGTCGCGCCACCGCCTCCGGGTCAGGCATGCTTGCCGCGTTCATGTCACCGACGAAGCGGACATAGCCTCCGAGCGGCACCGCGGAAATCCGCCAGCGGGTGCCGTGCCGGTCGCTGAAACCAACCACTTCGGGCCCGAACCCCAGCGAAAAGGTCTGGACGGCAACGCCATTCCAGCGCGCGACCAGGTAGTGCCCCATCTCGTGGACGAACACGATCACCGTCAGCACCACGATGAAGGCCGGTACCGCGTAGAGCACCGGAAGAGTCAGGAAAGACACGTGATTTTCGCTCCAAGGATGCGCAGTCTCGACCCCGATTGCGTTGCAAATTGGGTTGCCTGATCCCTCACCATCTGAGGAATCCGCCGGCGACGTCACCGATGCCGCCGTGAAGCGCGCCGACCAGGAAGATGAACAGCGCGCCGAAGCTGATTGAATCCAGCCGATCCATGAAGCCGCCGTGTCCAGGAATAACGTCGCCCGAATCCTTGATCCGGAAGATGCGCTTGATCGCACTCTCGCTGAGGTCCCCCGCCTGCCCGACCAGGCCGAGGACGACCGCGAACCCGATCCCGATCCATAGCGGCGACGGCACGAACAGCGCCCAGAAAATGGTGCCGGCGACGGTGCCGGTGATGAGACCGCCAATCGCGCCCGCCCAGGTCTTTGCCGGCGAAATGGTCGGCGCCAGCTTGGGACCGCCGACGAAGCGCCCCGTAAAGAAGGCGCCGGAATCGTTGAAGGCGACCACAAGGCCAAGATACCAGCCGGCGAAATTGCCCAGCGGCGTCTCGCCCCGCATGGTCATGACCGCAACCATGACGATCGCGAAGAAGACGAGCCCGCCGGCGCGCCATGCCAAGAACGCACGGCCACCGAAGATCGCGATCACCACCGCAACGGCCATCACGACGAGCGTGCCGGGGTAGCCCCACAGGGGATACGCCAGGGGCGCGACGCCACAGGCCACTAGCACGGCCCAGCCGAGGCCCTCGAGCGGCTTGAGCGTCACCATCTGGTCCCACTCGCGGTAGAGCAGTGCGAACACCACGGCCATGACGATGGCGTAGACCCAGCCGCCGAAATAGAGCGCGATCACGGCTATCGCGACGATGACGGCCGCAGAAAGAAGGCGGGGAACGAGGTCGGCCCAACGCGCTTTCGGTCGCGACTCCTGTGGGCCGGCGGAGCTCACCGCCGCGCCTCGATCCCACCGAAGCGACGGTCCCGCGCCGTATAATCCTGCAATACCCGCACGAACGCCGCCTCGTCGAAATCCGGCCAGTTTTCCTCGACAAACGCCAGCTCGGCGTAAGCACTCTGCCAGAGCAGGAAATTCGAGAAGCGCTGCTCGCCCGAGGTGCGGATGATGATGTCGGGATCCGGCAATCCGGCGGTGTAGAGATACGCCCCGATAGTTGCCTCGGAGACGTCCTCGGGCTTGATGCGGCCAGCAGCGACTTCGCCGGCGATCCGCCGTACGGCTTCTACGATCTCGGCCTTGCCACCATAGTTGAAGGCGACCTGCAGCCTGAGCCCGCTGTTCATGGCCGTGGTGGTCTCGACCTCCGCAATCAGACGGCGGAGGCCGTCGTCGAGCCCCTCTCGCGAACCGATGATCCGGACCCGAACATTGTTCCGGTGGAGTTTTTCGAGATCCGAAGCAACAAACCGGCGCAGCAGCCCGAAAATGAAGCTGATCTCATCCTTCGGCCGGCTCCAGTTCTCGGACGAGAAGCTGAAGACCGTAAGGTTCGCGATGCCGTAATTGATGCAGCTCTCGACCAGTTGGCGGAGCGCCTTAACGCCCGCGACGTGACCTTCGGTCCTGGGCTTGCCGCGAGCGCGCGCCCACCGGCCGTTGCCGTCCATGATCACGCCGATATGGGCGGGAATTCTCAGCGCCGGGGCCTGGCCAGCGCGAGCGTGGGCGGCGGGTTCGATGGACATCACTGGCCCTCCGGGCCGGAACGGCTCGCCATGAGCCTAGACCTGCATGATTTCCTGTTCCTTAGCGGACAGGACGTGGTCCACCTCGGTTATGGCAGTGTCGGTGGCCTTCTGGACCAGGTCGGCCTTCAGGCGGCCGTCGTCCTGGCTGATCGCCCCGTCCTTTTCGAGCTTCTTGAGCAGGTCCATGCCGTCGCGGCGGATGTGGCGGATCGCCACCCTCGCCTGCTCGGCATAGTTGTGCGCGACCTTGGTGAGCTCGCGGCGGCGCTCTTCGTTGAGCTCGGGCAGCGGCACGCGGATCGTCGCGCCCTCGGTCGCCGGATTGAGCCCGAGCCCGGAATTGCGGATCGCCTTGTCGACGGCCTGCGCCATCGAGCGGTCCCACACCTGCACCGAAAGGAGCCGCGCTTCCGGCACCGTGACGGTCGCCACCTGGTTGAGCGGCATGCGCGTACCGTAGGCCTCGACCATCACTGGCTCGAGCAGGCTCGGCGTGGCGCGGCCGGTCCGCAGGCCGGTGAGCTCATCGCGCAGCGACGCGATGGACTTCTGCATCCGCAATTTCACGTCGTCGATCGAAAAGGCTGGCGAGACGGCCATTTGCGAAACTCCTATGTCCTGGGGTGGCCGACCAGGGTCGAGCGCGCGCGGCCGCTCAAGACCCCCATCAGCCCTTCTTTGTCGTCGAGGGCGTAGACCAATATGGGCAGCTCATTGTCCCGAGCAAGCGCGAACGCCGCCGTGTCCATGACCTTGAGGTTGCGCGCGATCGCCTCGTCATAGCTCACCGTCTCGTAGCGCCGGGCATTGGGATTCTTCTTGGGGTCCTCGGTGTAGACGCCGTCGACCTTGGTACCCTTGAGCAGCACGTCGCAATCGAGCTCGATTGCCTTGAGGGCGGCCGCCGTGTCGGTGGTGAAGAACGGATTGCCGGTGCCTCCGGCGCAGACCACGACGAACCCATCGTCGAGCGCGCTCTTGGCGGCGCGCGCGGTGAAGCTGTCGGCAACGGAGGGCATGGTCAGGGCGGAAAACACCTTCGATTTGACGCCGCCGCGGGTGATGGCATTGGACAGGGCGAGCGAGTTGATCACCGTGCCCAGCATGCCCATCAGGTCGGCGGTGACCCGATCCGTCCCCTCGGCGGCGACTGCCATGCCGCGGAAGATATTACCGGCGCCGATGACGATGGCGATCTCGACGCCTGCCTTGGCGGCTTCGGCCACTTGCGCAGCCAGTGCATTGAGGAATTTGGGCTCGATGCCGAAGGACTGATCGCCGGCCAGCACCTCACCCGAGACCTTGAGGAGGATGCGCTTGTAACCGGGCTTCGCCATGTCCGCTCCTCAGGCCGCACCGCGATTCCGGCGCGGCGCAGCTTAGATACTTTTCGGCCGGGCTGGAAACCAGCCCGGCCGAGGATTTTTTGAGCAGTTTTAGGCGGTTGGCAGCGGGTCTTTTTTCCCCGACTGCGGCACGCCCGAGGTCTTGGCGACCTCGGCCGCGAAGTCGTTTTCCTGCTTTTCGATCCCCTCGCCGAGCGCATAGCGCACGAACTGCGTGATCTTGATCGGGGAGCCCGCCTCCTTGGCGGCCTTCTCGACGATATCCCTCACCTTGCTTTCGCCATCGATGACGAAGGTCTGCGCCAGCAGGGTCGACTCCTCGAAGAACTTGCGCACCCGGCCCTCGACCATCTTGGCGATGACCTCGGCCGGCTTGCCGGTCTCCTTGGCCTGTTCGGTGTAGATCTCGCGCTCCTTGGCGACGATCGCGGGATCGATGTCGTCCGACGACACCGACGCGGGATTGGTGTTGGCGATATGCATGGCAAGCTGCTTGCCGAGGCCCGCCAGAACCGCCTTGTCGCCCTTGGACTCGATGCCGACGATGACGCCGAGCTTGCCCATGCCGGCCTTCACCGTGTTGTGCACGTAGGTGCCGATGACGCCGTCCTTGACCTCGACGACCGCCGAGCGGCGCAGATTCATGTTCTCGCCGATCTTGGCGATGGCGTCGGTGAGCTCACCAGCGACCGAACGGCCCGTGCCAGGGAACGGCATTTCGGCCAGCTTCTCGACGTTGCCGGCGGCTTCGATCGCGAGCTTTGCGACATTGCCGACAATGCCCTGGAACTGCTCGTTACGAGCGACGAAATCGGTCTCGGAATTGACCTCGACGATGGCGGCCTTGTTGCCTTCGATCGAAACGCCCACGAGACCTTCGGCGGCGATCCGCCCAGCCTTCTTCGCGGCCTTGGCGAGACCACGCGTGCGCAGCCAGTCGACGGCGGCGTCCATGTCGCCGCCGGTCTCCTCCAGCGCCTTCTTGCAATCCATCATGCCGACGCCGGTCGCCTCGCGGAGCTCTTTGACCTGATTTGCCGTGACTGCCATGTGATCACCTCTCATACGGAGCCGCCGAAGCGGGCCCGCGCCTAACGATTGAAAATGAAGCTCGGACGAAGGCCGCGGGATTATTCCGCGGCCTGGCCTTCGGCGAGAGCCGGCTCTTCCGGTGCGGTCTCGGAGGCCCCGAGATCGGCGCCGCGGCCGGCCGACGAGCGCGAAATGCCGTCGATGGCGGCGCGGGCGACGAGGTCGCAATAGAGCTCGAGGGCGCGTGCCGCGTCGTCATTGCCCGGAACCGGGTAGTCGACGAGGTCCGGATCGGAGTTGGAGTCGATGATCGCGATCACCGGGATGCCGAGGCGGCGGGCTTCCTTGATCGCGTTCTCTTCCTTGTTGGTGTCGATCACGAACAGCAGGTTGGGCAAATTGCCCATGTCCTTGATGCCGCCGAGATCGCGCTCGAGCTTCTCGCGCTCGCGGTCGAGCAGCAGGCGCTCCTTCTTGGTGAGGCCCTCGGCCTCCTGGCTCTCGAGTTCGCGCAGCCGGTTGATCGAGCGCGAAATGGTCTGCCAATTGGTGAGCGTGCCGCCCAGCCAGCGCGAATTGACGAAATACTGGGCCGACTTCTTGGCGGCATCGGCGACGACCGGAGCCGCCTGGCGCTTGGTGCCGACGAACAGCACGCGGCCGCCCTCGGCTACCGTGTCCGAAACGAGCTGCAGCGCCCGGCTCAGCATCGGCACGGTCTGCCCGAGATCGAGGATGTGGATGTCGTTGCGCACGCCGAAGATGTAGCGCTCCATCTTGGGGTTCCAGCGATGGGACTGGTGGCCGAAATGGACGCCTGCTTCGAGCAGCTGGCGCATTGAAAAATCGGGCATTGCCATGAAATGGCGCTCCTTTACCGGTTTTGCCTCGACGAAGGATTGCAGCGGATTACCGCCACCGGATGGAGCAGCCGGATCAGCCCGGCGCGCCGCCTTCGTCTGTGAATTACGCCCGGATCGGCTGGGCGCGGCGCGGATATAGGGGAATCGGGTGGCGGAAGCAAGGCGAGCTCCTTCGGTGCCGACGCCGTGGTTCGTGGCTCGACAGGCTCACCATGAGGAGATTGCGGGCGGGGCCAAGCCCCGAAGGGAACCAAGAGCACAGCGACGATCACGGATCGCGGGCGCGGCCCTGTGCATGCCCCAGCACGATCCGCACCAGATCCGCGGCGTTGCGGGCGTGCACCTTCTCCATGATGTGAGTGCGGTGCACTTCGACGGTCTTGGGCGAAATCCCCAGCCGGATGCCGATCTCCTTGTTGGCAAAGCCGTCGACGATCATCTGCATCACCGCACGCTCGCGCGGAGTCAGGGAATTGACTCCCATCAGCATCGCCCCGCCGGCGTCGACCCGGATGTCGCGTCGGAGCTCGCTTTCGACGGCCACGATCAACTCGGCCATCTCGATGGGACGCACGAAGATTTCGCGGGCCCCCTCCTGACCCAGCCGGAGGACCAGTGCCGGGTCGGGCGCAGGATCGGACAGGAGAAAAATCCGCACACCGAGTGTCTTGCCGAGCAGTCGCGCCATCAGGCCGTGTTCGGCGACGACCTCCGAGATATCCATCAGGACGAAATCCGGCGGACGGATTTCCATCCAGCGAAACACCTCATCCACCGATTGCGGCATTGCCGCGTCAAACCCATAAGCCCGCAAAGCATCAACAATTTCGGGAGCCTGGTCACAATGGAGAACGTAGCCGACCCGGTCCCGATTCAATGTGGGCGAATAGGCATGGCCGTTAGCCGAACCCATCGCATCCCCTCGAAACGGAGAAGGCCAAGATAGCACAAGCAAGGAAACAAATCGTCGATTTTCGAAGCGCTGACAAAGATTTCGACGGCAATATAGGACAGCGTTCTTGTCCCACCGCCGGCGAGATCGTTCAATTTGTCACAGATCAATAGGGGTTTGATCCAATCCGGCGCTTAGCTCTCCAACAAGTCGCCGCCGCGCACCCTCGCGGGATCGAATGACCTTGGCCGGCTAAGCGCCGGCAAGCGTCGGATAAGCGGCATGCGGCAACGACATGCCGACCGAAACTTCTGCAGGGAGCATGTTCATGCATCGTCATTTTTACGCGATTACAGCATTGGTCATCGCCGCCGCGATGATTTCGACCTCGGCCGAAGCGTTGAGCCTGGGCCTCGGCAGCGGCAAAGGTGGCCTGATCAACACCGGAGGCGGCAATGGCGGCCTCATCAATGTCAACACCGGCAGTGGCGATTCGAGCGGCTCAGGCGGATCGAGCGGCGTTGGCGGAACGGTCGGCGGCATCCTCAGTGGTGGTTCCACCCAGAACGATGTCGGCGGCGTCCAGGTCGGGACCAGCGGCCCCTCGCCCACCGGAACCAGCCTCAGCCTGACGGGCGGCGGCCTCAACAGCGTCAATGGCCTGCTCAACAGTCTGTTCGGTACCGTCAACGGCCTCGTCCCCGGAGGCGACCCGGGCAGCCCGACCCCGCTGCCGATCGAGGGCGGCGGCATCGTTCCCGCCTCGTTTGGCGGAGCAAACGCCGGGGCTGTCGGCTGCTTCATGCCGAACGCCGGGCAGATGGCCACGCTGTTCAGCCGGCACGATTACGCGGGCAACTGGACCCAGGGCGCCACGCGCCTGAAGGTGATCAAGGTGCCCATGTGCAGCGCTGCCCTCGCCCGGGTGGCCGCGGCCGCGGCCGGCAACGCCAATGTGCTGCACCTGCAGGGCACGGTCGCAGGCTCCTCGTGGGTCACCGGCCAGCTCGCACAGCAGGGCTTCACCGGCAGCGCCGTGGTCGCTGCCGACCGCCAGGGCGGCACGCTCGTGGTTTACGTGATCTGACCTCCCCCGCGCACCACCGGCGGCCCGCGTCTGGCCGCCGGTGGTGCGACTTTTCCCGCGCGATCAGCTCAGCCGCACCTCGCCCACGCCCTCGATGCCCTTGAGGGCGCCGGCGAGCGCCGGGGTGAGCTGGAAGCGCTCCTTCAGCTCGATCTGATACTGGCGATTTTCGCGGGCGACGATGAACGTCACCTGCCCGGCCCCCGGCTTGAGCTGGGCGCGGATCGCGGCGATCGATGCGCCGTCGTTGGCCTCGATGGTGAGGCTCTTGCCGGCCCGCTGCGCGGCGTCCTCGAGCGGTACAGCGGACATCAGGCGCAGGCTTATGCCGTCGGGGCGCTCGTCGGCCTCGACGTTCAGGATGACGTTCCGGCCCGGAACGAGGATCTTGCCATACTGCTCGACGGCCTCTGAGAAGCCGATGACCTCGTAGCTCCCGGAAGGATCGCTCAGGCTGAGCGAAAGCATCGGCGTGCCCTTCTTGGTGCGTCGGTCGGCGCGCGTGGCGATGGTACCGGCGAGACGGCCCGCGCTTAGCTCGCCCTCCTTCACGCGCTTCTCGAACGGCGCGTACGGGGTGATCCGCATGGTCTCGAACAGCCCCTGGTAATCGTCGAGCGGATGCGCCGAGATATGGAAGCCGATGGCCGCGCGTTCCCGCTCGAGCCGCTCGGCCAGGTCCCACGACGTCACGTTTTGCGGCAGCCGGATGGTGTTGGGGGTGACAGAGGCGAACATGTCCATGATGCCGTCGGACTGGTCCGCGGCCGTGCGCTGCGCCGTCTCGATGACCTGGTCGATGGCAGCAAAGGCCTGCTCGCGCCGCAGCACCAGCGTATCGAACGCGCCGGCGTTGATCAGGGTCTCGAGCGTGCGCTTGTTGATGATGCGCGGATCGACCCGCGTGGCGAAATCGGCGAGGTCCTTGAACGGCGTTTTGCCCCGTGCCTCCACGATATGTTCGGCGACCGCCTGCCCGACGCCCTTGATGGCGCCGATGGCGTAAAAGATCTGGCCGTCGCGGGCCGAAAACACCGCCTCGGACGTGTTGACCGAAGGAGGCACGAGCTTGATGCCGTGCTTCTTGGCGTCCTCGCGGAATTCGTTGAGCTTGTCGGTGTTGGCCATGACGTAGGTCATGGAGGCGGCCATGAACTCCTGGAAGAAGTGGGTCTTGAGGTAGGCCGTCTGGTAGGTGATGTAGGCGTAGGGTGCCGAGTGCGACTTGTTGAAGCCGTACTCCGCGAACTTGGCGCACGCATCGAAGATCGTGTTGGCAAGGCCCTTGGGGATGCCCGAGTGCTGCTCGGCACCATCGAGGAAGCGGTCGCGCTGCGCCGCCATCTCGGACTTGATCTTCTTGCCCATGGCGCGGCGCAGCAGGTCCGCCTCGGCCAGGGTGTAGCCGGCGAGCGACTTGGCGATCTGCTGCACCTGCTCCTGGTAGGTGATGACGCCATAGGTCGGCGCGAGGATCGGCTCGAGCAGCGCGTGGAGATATTCGACCTCCTCGTCGCCGCGCTTCCGCGCGCAGTAGGTGGGAATGTTCGCCATCGGGCCGGGACGATAAAGCGCGACCAGCGCGATCAGGTCCTCGAACCGGTCGGGCCGCATGTCGACGAGCGCGCGCCGCATGCCCGGGCTTTCCACCTGGAACACCGCCGACACTTCGCCGCGCTGCAGCTTGGCGAAGGTGGGGGCGTCGTCGATCGGGATGTCGGTCAGCGCGAACCTCGTCCCGTTGCGGTTGATCATCTTGACCGCCTGGTCGATGACGGTGAGCGTCGTCAGGCCCAGGAAGTCGAACTTCACGAGGCCGGCGGGCTCGACCCACTTCATCGAATACTGCGTGACCGGCATGTCCGAACGCGGATCGCGATACATCGGCACGAGCTCGGTCAGCGGGCGCTCGCCGACCACGATGCCGGCCGCGTGGGTCGAGGCGTGGCGGTAGAGGCCTTCGAGCTTCTGGGCGATGGCGATCAGCTCTGCAACCGTCTCGTCCTCGTCGCGCATGGCGCGCAGCTGCGGTTCGATTTCGAGCGCCTTTTCGAGGCTGATCGGGTTGGCCGGATTGGCGGGGATCAGCTTCGAGATCTGATCGACCTGACCGTAGGGCATCTGCAGCACGCGGCCGACGTCGCGCACCACGGCCCGCGCCTGCAGCGTGCCGAAGGTGATGATTTGGGCGACATGGTCGTCGCCGTATTTTTCCTGCACGTAGCGGATGACCTCGCCACGGCGGTCCTGGCAGAAATCGATGTCGAAGTCCGGCATCGAGACGCGGTCGGGGTTGAGGAAGCGCTCGAACAGCAGGTCATAGCGGAGCGGATCGAGGTCGGTGATGGTGAGCGCGTAGGCGACCAGCGAGCCGGCGCCCGAGCCGCGGCCCGGGCCGACCGGAATGTCGTGCGCCTTGGCCCACTGGATGAAGTCGGCGACGATGAGGAAATAGCCTGGATACTTCATCTTGATGATGACGCCGAGCTCGAACTCCAGCCGCTCCTCATACTGCGCGACGGTGAACTCGCTGGACTTGCCGTACTTTTCAAAGCGCGCCTTGAGCCCGGCATGCGCTTCGACCCGCAGCCGTTCGGCCTCGGCGGCAAGGCCCTCGGCCTCGCTCTGGCCGGGAGCAGCCGCAAAGCGCGGCAGGATGGGCCCGCGCGTGCGCGGCCGGTAGCTGACCCGGCGGGCGATCTCGACCGAGTTTTCGAGCGCTTCCGGCAGATCGGCGAACAGCGCCTGCATCTCGTCGCGAGTCTTGAAATAGTGCTCGGGCGTAAGCTTGCGCCGCTCGGTCTGGGCAACGACCGAGCCCGCCGCGATGGCGAGCAACGCATCGTGCGCCTCGTAGTCGGCGCGGGTCGCAAAGAACGGCTCGTTGGTCGCAACGAGCGGAGCGCCGCGCCGGTAGGCGAAATCGATGAGCTTGGCTTCGCTCGCCTGCTCGCGCGACCAGCCGTGGCGTTGCAGCTCGATGTAGAAGCGGTCGCCGAAGACGTTCCGCAGCGCCTCGAGCCGTTGCTCGGCCTGGCCGTCGAGCCCAGCCGCAAACCAGGGGTCGATGGCGCCTTCGGGGCCGCCCGACAGGCAGATGATGCCCGCCGTACTGTCGGCGTCGAGCCAGTCGAGTTGCGCCGCCGCGCGTCCCGCCTCGCCCTCGAGATAGGCGCGCGACACCAGCTGGCTCAGATTGCGGTAGCCGGTCTCGTCGGCGGCGATGAGGACGACCCCGCCTTTGCTATCGGGTCCCCGCTCATGGCCACGCTCGAGGGCCCGCTGGCCGGCTGGCTCGAACTGCAGTGCGAGCTCGGCCCCGAGCAACGGCTGGATGCCCTTCCCCGCGGCTTTCTCCGAGAATTCGAGGGCGCCGAAGAGATTGTTGGTGTCGGCGATACCGAGCGCCGGCAGGTGGTCGTCCTTGGCGAGCGACCAAAGGGCGTCGAGCTTCAGCGCGCCTTCGAGCAGCGAATACTGCGAATGGACATGGAGGTGGATGAAGCCGGGGCCGGGCATGGGTGGTCTCTAATGCGCCCGGCAAATGGGTGATACCGGACGCGCCTTCAATCCACAGGTCACACGAGTCGGCTCGCCATATCCATCCAGGCGAGGCTGGCGCCGGTGAACCCGACCAAGGCGACAAGGGCGAAGGCATCCTTCAGGAAAACACGCATTTGCAGCTCCTTTGTTCGTTATTTGTTCTTATATGTTCCCCATCCGTTTACGTCCAGCGACATCCGTGTAACCGTGAATCCAATGTTAAGATTGGCGGAGCTGTGAGTTCACCGCCCGCCACGCCCGGTGCTATGACGGTGCCATGAAGGCACTTCTCATCTTGGCGCTGGCCGCCCTCGCCACCCCTGCATCCGCCGCGGTCGATCGCGACACGGCGGTGACAACGCTCAGCACGCTGTTTTTCTCGGCGGCCTACTGCAATCTTTCGATCAGCCGGGCCAAGGTCGACGACTATCGAACCGCCAACACCCCGTCGGGTGACACGCGATTCAACGTCGACGTCTTCACCGCGACCAAGGCGCTCGACGACCAGAGCAAGTCGTGGACCAAGGACCAGACCGACACGTTCTGCAACAAGGCTACCGACACCGCCCGCCAGCTGGGAATGCTGCTCTAGTGCAGCAGGCGGCCAAGGCGCACGCTTTCAAGGCGCTGCACGAACGCGACGAGCTTTTCATCATTCCCAATCCGTGGGACGGGGCAAGCGCGAAGCTGCTGGCGTCGATGGGCTTTCCGGCGCTGACGACGACGAGCGCCGGGCTCGCCTTCGCGCTCGGCAAGCCCGATGGCGGCGTGACGCGCGGGCAGTCGCTCGCCAATGCACGGCTGATCGTCGATGCGGTCGATGTGCCGGTCGCCGCCGATCTCGAGAACGGCTTCGGCCATCGGCCCGAGGACGCGGCGTTCACGATCCGCATGGCGGCTGAAGCCGGCCTCGTCGGCGGCTCGATCGAGGACGCGACCGGCGAGCCCGACAAGCCGATCTATGAGTTCAACGCAGCAGTGGAGCGGGTCGGAGCCGCGGCTGAGGCCGCGCACCGCCTGCCCTTCCCGTTCATGTTCGTCGCGCGGGCGGAGGGGCTGCTCTGGGGCCAGCCCGATCTCGACGAGATCATCCGGCGGCTCCAGGCGTTCGAAGCAGCCGGTGCGGATGTGCTGTTCGCGCCGGGGCTCAGGACCATCGAGCAGGTCCGGGCGGTCGTGGGCGCCGTGACCAGGCCGGTCAACGTGGTGCGCGGCGGACCGGGCCTCAGCATCGCTGAACTCGCGGCCGCCGGCGTGCGGCGCGTGAGCACCGGCGGCGGCCTTGCTCGCGCCGCGCTGAGCGCGGTCAAGGCTGCCGGCGAAGAGCTGCTTGGTGCCGGCACCTTTGGCTGGGCCGAAGGCATGATCGCAGGCGACGACATCAACCGGCTGATGCGTGGCGACTGACGCTCTTCTGCGCTGGGAGGAGAATGGAGAGACGCTTGAGGCGCCCTTCATCTCTCTGCGTGGCAGGTCCGCCCCGAGCCGCGCGACGGTGGCAGACGACACGCTGACGGCCGACGCCGCCTTTCGCCTGGTATCGCAGGGCACCGCGATCCTCTGGCGGGGCGATTTCGTCAACGCGCGGCAGCTACTGGCAGCTCTCGCGCGCCGGGTCGACGCACGGCTCAAGGTCACGAGCGACCCGCAGCATCCTGAAGCGTCGTTCCATTCCTGGCGGCAGACACAAGCGCAGCGCGCGACCCTGTTGTCGCTCCTGCTCGTCCCCGTCGCGGCCGGCATCGTGCCGCTGCCCCGGGCGCCGGACGTCGCCGATGCCCTGAGCGATGCATTTGGCCCCCTGCCTGATCGCGCCGCGATGCCACTGCGTGATCTCGTGACCGCGCAAAGCGCCGCAGAATGGCGGCGCAGGGGTGTCCCGATCGCCGCCCTCGATGGGGCGAAGGTCCATCCGCATTTCGGCGTCTTTCCACCGACGCGACAGGACTACATCGACCTCGTCGCAAAGGTCCCCTTGCCGTCGGCCGAGCTTGCCTACGACCTCGGCACCGGCAGCGGCGTCCTTGCCACCGTGCTGCTGCATCGCGGCATCAAGCAGGTGATCGCGACCGATATCTCGCCCGCCGCGATCGCTTCGGCGACTGAGGCGTTCGGACAGCTCGGCTATGCAGGCCGGACGCAGGTGGTCGCCGGCGCCCTTTACCCCGAGGGCCGCGCCGGGCTGATCGTCTGCAACCCGCCTTGGCTGCCGGGCAAGGCTGGAACGGCGCTCGAGGCGGCGGTGTACGATCCGGACTCCGCCATGCTGCGCGCCTTCCTCGACGGCCTACAATCCCACCTTGAGCCGGGCGGCGAAGGCTGGCTGGTGATCTCCGACATCGCCGAGCGGCTCGGACTGCGGCGGCCCGGAGAGCTCGAAGCGATGATCGCCGCGGCGGGCCTGACGGTCGCCGGCCGGCTCAACGCACCACCGGCGCCCAAGGGCGCACGCGATCAAGGCGATCCGCTCCACTTCGCGCGCTCAAAGGAAGTGGTTTCGCTCTGGCGGCTGCGGGCGGCCTAATCAGAGCGGAATTATCGATGGTGGCCTTCTCCCCTTGAGGGAGAAGGTGCCCGAAGGGCGGATGAGGGGTTGGTCCCGCATCCGTGATATCCGAGAGAACCCCTCATCCGGCCGCTGGCGCGGCCACCTTCTCGCTGAAGGGGAGAAGGGAGTCCCGACTGTCAACTCGCAGGGAGGCTACAGCACCAGCGGCTCAACCCGCCCGGCCTTGAGCGTCACGATGCGGTCGGCGCGGCGGGCAAGATCGTGGTTGTGCGTGGCAATGAGACCCGCGGCACCCTCCTGGCGGATGAGCTGCTGCAGCGCGCCGAAGACGAGCTCGCTGGTCGCCGGATCGAGATTGCCCGTCGGCTCATCGGCCAGGATGACGCGCGGATGGTTCGCGGCGGCGCGGGCGATGGCGACACGCTGCTGCTCGCCGCCCGACAGCTCGGCCGGCCGATGCGCGGCGCGCGGGGCAACGCCGAGGACCTCGAGCAGCTCCCTGGCGCGGATGGCGGCAGTCGATTGCGACTGCCCGGCAATGAGCTGCGGCATCACGACGTTTTCGAGCGCCGTGAAGTCCGGCAGCAGGTGATGGAACTGGTAGACGAAGCCGATGGCGGTGCGCCGCAACAACGTCCGGCCGCGCTCGGATAGCGCCGCAGTGGGCGTGCCGGTGACTTCGATCTCGCCCGCCTGCGGATGCTCGAGCAGCCCGCTCAGATGCAGCAGCGTCGACTTGCCGGCCCCCGAGGGCGCAACCACCGCGACGAGTTCACCCGGCAGGATCGCGAGGTCGGCAGAGTCGAGCACCCGCACGAGCGTCTCGCCCTTGCCGAAATCCCGATGCACGCCCGTGAGCCGCAGCAGCGGTTCATTCATAGCGCAACGCCTCGACGGGATCGTACTGCGCGGCTCGCCAGGCCGGATATAGCGTTGCGAGGAACGTCAGCCCCAGCGCCAGGCAGGCGACCGTGATGACTTCGCTCGGCTCGATCCGCGACGGCAGGCTCGAGAGGAAGAAGACCTCCGGCGGGAAGATCGGCACGTTGGTGATCGCTGACAGCCAGGACCGCAGCGTCTCGGCATTAGCCGCGACCACGAGGCCAAGGATGAGTCCAATGCCGGTGCCGGCGACGCCGATGGCAGTGCCGGTCATTGAAAAAATGCGCATGATCGAGCCACGCGTGGCGCCCATCGTCCTCAGGATCGCGATGTCGCTGCCCTTGTCCTTTACCAGCATCACCAGACTTGAGATGATGTTGAACGCCGCGACGACGATGATCATCGACAGGATCACGAACATCACGACGCGCTCGACCTGCAGCGCGGAGAAGAAGGTCTCGTTGCGCTGCTGCCAGTCATAGTAAAGCAACGGCCGGTCGACCTGGTTCTGGAGCGCCGTTCTGACGGCGTCCGTGTTGTCGGGGTCGGCGATGAAGATCTCGATACCCGTCGCCTGGTAGTTGCGCTGGTAGGCCGCAGCGATCTGGTCGTCGGTGGCGTCGATTGCCGGCGGCGCGACGCCCGGTTTCAGCACGTCCTCGTAGAGCTTGAAGTACTTCTGCGCCGCCTGCATCGGCATGTAGACGTAGAAACTGTCGAACTCGACCATGCCGAGGTTGAAGATCACGTTGACCGGGTAGGAGCGTATCTGCGGCGTCCGCCCGAACGGCGTGTTGGCGCCGTTGGGTGTCACGATGGTGATCGGATCGCCGATCGTGACACCGAGCTTTTCGGCAAGCCGCTGGCCGATGGCGACGCCCTGCCCGTTGTCCCACTGGTCCCAGCCGCCGAGGACGGCGCCGTTCTTCAAAAGCTTGAGCTTATCGATTGAGGCGGCCGAAATGCCACGCACGGACACGCCGGTCGAATCCGACTGGCCCGAAGCGAGCGCCTGGCCCTCGACATAGGGAATGGCGAACAGAACGCCGTTCACCTTCTCGATCTTCATCGCCGTCTGGTCGTAGTCGGTGAATTTCGCGTCAATCGGATACGCCGTGAAGTGCCCGTTGAGCCCGAGGATCTTGCTCAAAAGCTCGGCGCGAAAGCCGTTCATCACCGACATCACGACGATCAGCGTCGCAACGCCCAGCGCGACGCCGATCAACGTCAGCCAGGAAATAACCGAGATGAACGTCTCCTTGCGGCGCGCGCGTAAATAGCGCGCTGCGAGCAGCCACTCGAAGCGCGAGAAGGCTCCGGCGGTCCTCGGCGCGGGCGCCGTGGTCTCGCTCAAACCTTGTCCCGCCTTTCGGGCTCGATCAGAGCCTTGAGCCGCGCGACGGCATCCGCCAGCGGCAGGGATTCGCGATCACCACCCTTGCGGTGCTTGATCTCGGCCTGCCCGTCCTTCAGCCCGCGCGGCCCGATGATGATCTGGAAGGGAATTCCGATCAGGTCGGCGACGGCGAACTTAGCGCCCGCCGGCTGGTCGCGATCATCGTAGAGCACATCGAGACCGGCACCGCCGAGTTCCGCGTAAAGCTTGTCGCAGGCCGTATCGGTCGCGGCATCCCCTGCCTTGAGGTTGATCAGCATCACCTCGAACGGCGCCACCGAGACCGGCCAGACGATACCGTTGTCGTCGTGGCTCGCCTCGATGATCGCCCCCGCGAGGCGGGTCGGACCGATGCCGTAGCTGCCCATCTGCACGAGCACGTCCTTGCCGTCCGGGCCGGTAACGCTGGCCTTCATGGGCTCCGAGTACTTCGTGCCGAAGTAGAAAATGTGGCCGACCTCGATGCCGCGGGCCATCAGCTGCTGGTCGGCCGGCACTTCGGCGCGGAACGTTGCCTCGTCGGCCATCTCGTCGGTGGCGGCGAAGAGCGAGGTCCAGTCCTTGAAGATGCCAGAGAGATCTTCACGGTAATTCGTATCGATCGGCGGGATCGGCTTGCCGATGAGCCCCTTGTCGAGGAACACGCCGCTCTCGCCGGTTTCGGCGAGGACGTGGAACTCGTAGCTCATGTCGCCGCCGATCGGACCGGAATCGGCGCGCATCGGGATGCCCACCAGCCCCATGCGATAGAAGGTGCGCAGATACGCGACGAACATCCGGTAGAAGGCCTGCTGCGCGCCGGCAAAATCGAGATCGAAGGAATAGGCGTCCTTCATCAGGAACTCGCGGCTGCGCATGGTGCCAAAACGGGGCCGGACCTCGTCGCGGAACTTCCACTGCACGTGATAAAGATTGAGCGGCAAGTCCTTGTACGACTTCACGTATGTCCTGAAGATGTCGGTGATCATCTCCTCATTGGTCGGCCCGTAGAGCATCTCCCGCTCGTGCCGATCCTCGACGCGCAGCATCTCCTTGCCATAGGCCTCGTAGCGCCCGGATTCGCGCCACAGATCGGCCGATTGCAGGGTGGGCATCAGCAGCTCGACGGCCCCTGCCCGGTCCTGCTCCTGCTCGACGATCGAGACGATCTTCTTGAGCACGCGCAGGCCGAGCGGCAGCCAGGAGTACGAGCCCGCGGCCTGCTGCTTGATCATGCCGGCGCGCAGCATCAGCTTGTGCGAGACGATCTCCGCCTCTTTCGGCGACTCTTTGAGGACAGGCAGGAAATAGCGGCTGAGACGCATCGGACCCTCTGCATGAGCCGGCGACTCGCGGGTCGACGGCGGGTGCAGTCAAACCGCAACGGTCAAGCGGTGTCCAGCGCTTGGTGGGCCGGAAAAAGGTCGCAGATTCCAGGTGACAGGAATGTGCGCGCTTGTTAGGCTTCGACGCAATAAATTACAGGCAGCGCCAAAGCTGTCGGGCGTCGACAACGTCAAGGGAGGAGCGCTGGCCGCCGCTTCATCGCGTGCCTAAGACCAGCGTATTGTCGTCAAACTATTCACGGCAGGGCCTTGCGCCCTGCTTTTTCTTTGGCGGTTAGGCCGGCCTCAGCTCCAGTAGCGTTGCAGCACCGGATTGCTGACCAGCCAGAGGACGAGTCCGGTCATCGGGATCGAGAGCAGCGTGGTCCACAGTACCCGCCGCCACCACATCGGTTGCTCGGGCGAGCCGCGTTCGGTGCCCTGGGTGTATTCGCCTGCGTCGACCTGGTTGCGTACGCCGAAGGGCAGGACCAGGAACAGGCAGATCCACCAGACGACAAAATAGATCGCGATGTAGGTCGCAACGGCCATGGCCCGCCCTATAGGCGGTGGACGAACACGGTCACATTGGGCTTTTTGCCCCACCAGGCGGTGATTTCGCCGCGCACGGCCTTCTGCAGCGCTGCTTCGACCAGATCGGGGTCGGCGCGGCGCTTGGGCGGGATGGATTTGAGCGCGCCCGCGACGACGTTGCGCAACAGCGCGCTCAGCGACTCCTCGTCCTCCTCGACCTCGGGCAAGCCCTCGGCGACGATTTCGGGGCCCGCGGCAATGCCGCCTTGTCCGTTGATCACGAGACTCACCCCGATGTGCCCCCCGAAGCTGAGCCGGCGGCGACCCTTCACGCCGCTTTCCTCGGGTGAACAGAGGATGTTGCCGTCGAGATAGAGCTCGCCGGTGCGTACTTCGCCCGGGAACAACAGCGGATCGGGGAACAGCCGGATCATGTCGCCATTGCGGGCATGAAGGACGTGGGGAATGCCGTGCTGGCGGCCAAGCGCGGCATGCGCCTCGAGATGCGCTGCCTCGCCATGCACCGGCACCAGCACCTGCGGGCGCAACATGTCGTAGAGCCGCTTCAGTTCCTCGCGGCGCGGGTGACCGGTGGTGTGCACCAGCCCGTCGCGCTGCGTGATAACCTCGATGCCGCGGTCGATCAGCAGATTCTGGATGTCGATGACTTCGCGTTCGTTGCCCGGGATGGCCCAGGACGAAAAGATCACGCGATCACCGGCGTTGAGGTCGATCGCCGGATGTTCGCCGCGCGCGATGCGGGCAATGGCGGCGCGCGGTTCACCCTGCGAGCCGGTGCAGAGCACCACGATCTTGTTGCGCGGAAGCGTCTTGAACGCATCCTGATCGAGGAACGGGGGCACGCCTTCGAGCATGCCGAGCTCGCGCGCGATAGTGCTGATGCGGTGCAGCGCCCGGCCAGACATCACAACCTGCCTGCCAGCCTTGGCCGCGGCCCGCGCGACAGAAATGACGCGCCCGACGTTCGAGGCAAAGGTGGTGAGCGCGACACGGTACGGCGCCTCGGCGATCAGCGCGGCCAGCGTTGCGGCGACTTCGTCTTCGCTCGGGCTGGTGCCGTCCTTGAGCGCATTGGTCGAGTCGCAGATGAGCGCGATCGGGATGCCTTCGGCTGCAAGCGCCCGCAGCCGCGCCTCGTCGGTCGGCGGCGCTGCGATCGGGCGCGGATCGAGCTTCCAGTCACCCGTGTGGATGACGCGCCCGGCGGCTGTGGTGATGGCGAGCGCGCAGCTTTCCGGGATCGAGTGGGCGACATTGATCGCTTCGACCGTGAACGGGCCGAGAGTAAAAGGCTGGCCGACGCGCATCGGGATCACCGAGACGTCGTCGACGATGTTGTCGGCGGCGCGCTTCGCGCTCAACATCGCAGCGGTGAAGGCGGTGGCGTAGACCGGACGATCGAAGGCAGGCCAGAGGTCGAGCACGGCGCCGTAGTGATCCTCGTGGCTGTGGGTGAGGATCAGCGCGAGGACATCGTCAGCATTGTCCTCGAGGAAGCTCGGGTCGGCCATGATCAGCTCGATGCCGGGCTGGTGCGGGCCGGCGAAAGTCACGCCGCAATCGACCACGATCCATTTGCGGCTGGCGCGCGGACCGAAACCGTAGGCGCCCATGTTCATGCCGATTTCGCCCACGCCGCCGAGGGGAACGAAGACGAACTCGTCGGGGTGCGGATCGGCCATTATCTCCTCGCGCTCGCGGTGACGCCGAAATGCACGTCGCCGGCGCTGATGGCGATGCGCTGGTCGTTGTCGGCGCGTACGATCAGGCGCCCGGTGTCGTCGATGGTCTCGAAAATGCCGTGCACCACGCCGCCATCCTGGTTGACGGCGACTTCGGCGCCGATGCCGGCGGCCGAGGCGCGCCAAAGTTTAAGGATGTCGGCGACGTTGCGGCCGTTCTCCCAGAACTCGTACGCCACTACCCACTCATCCGCGAGCGCCGCGAACAGCGCCTCGGCGGTCAGCTCGACGCCGAGCGAGCGCAAAGAGGTTGCGGGATACGGCAGGCCCTCGGGGGCAGAGACGATGTTGACGCCAAAGCCAATGACAATGGCCTGTCCGCCGTCCGGTCGCTTGTGCGCCTCGAGCAGGATACCCGCGAGCTTCTGGCCATCGGCGAGCACGTCATTTGGCCATTTGAGCGCGATGCGGCTCGACCCGCTACCCGCGCCATCGATGCCCTGCTTGACGAGGCCTCTCGGCAGCGTTGCGGCGAGCGCACGGTTGAGCGCGACCCCGGCGACAAAACCGAGCGTCGCGGAGATCGCGGGGTCGCAGCCGGGCCCAATCAGGAGGCTCGCCGCAAGATTGCCGGTGGGTGTTTCCCACGCCCGGCCGCGGCGCCCCCTGCCCGCGGTTTGCCTGAGCGCGGCGAACCAGATCTCGCCGACATCGCCGGAGACCGCGGCGCGCGCCGCCTCGGTGCTGGTCGAGCCGATCTCGTCAAAGCCGGAAAGGCGATACCCGCGGGCGCTCGCTACGGGGCCGAGCCAGAAGCTTGCCAATTAGAACAGGCTTCCGGCGGCGATGTGGGCGGCGTTGTAAAGGCCGCTGCCGACTGTCGCAAAATAGGTGACGACGAAGAATCCGCTGAGGCCCATGACCGCGGTGAGCTCCGGCGGGACCGCGGCAAACTCGACCGACGGCTCGTCGAAATACATGACCTTGATGATGCGCAGGTAATAGAAGGCGCTCACCGCGCTGGCGAGCACGCCGATAATTGCGAGCCCGAACAGGTGCGCGTCGATCGCGGCAAGGAACACCTGCCATTTGGCGAAGAAGCCGGCGAGCGGCGGCAGGCCGATGAACGAGAACATGAGGATCGCGATGATCACCGCGGTGAACGGACGCTTCTGCGCGAGGCCGGCCATTTGCGGGATCGTCTCGACATAGCCGTCAGCGGTCCTGAGCGACAGGATGCAGGCGAAGATGCCGATGGTCATGGCGAGATAGATGGCCATGTAGACCGCGACGCCCTCGACGCCCACGGCCGTGCCGGCACTGAGGCCCACCAGCGCGAAGCCGACGTGTCCGATGGAGGAATAGGCGAGCAGGCGCTTGAGGTTGTTCTGGCCGATCGCGGCGAAGGCGGCGAGCACCATCGAGGCGATCGACAGGAAGATGACGATCTGCTGCCAGTCGTGCGTGAGCGTGCCGAACGGCACGATGACGACGCGGACGATCAGGGCCATGGCCGCAACCTTAGGCGCCGCCGCAAGGAATGCGGTGACCGGCGTCGGCGCGCCCTCGTACACGTCGGGTGTCCACATGTGGAACGGCACGGCCGAAATCTTGAAGGCGATGCCGGCGAGCAGGAACACGATGCCGAAGATCAGCCCGATCGAGTGATTGGTCGTGCCGATGGCAGAAACGATCGCATCGAGCTGGGTGAGGCCGGTGGAGCCGTAAACCAGCGACGCGCCATAGAGCAGCATGCCCGAGCTCAGCGCGCCGAGGACGAAGTATTTGAGGCCGGCCTCGGTCGCCTTGGCATCGGTGCGGCGCAGTGCGGCAACCACATAGAGCGCCAGCGATTGCAGCTCGAGGCCGACATAGAGGCTCATAAGGTCATTGGCCGAGACCATGACCATCATGCCAAGTGTCGCGAGCAGCACGAGGATCGAGTACTCGAACTTGTCGAGCCCGAAGGTCTTGGCCGTCGAAGTCGAGAGGATGAGCGTAAAGGCCGAGCCGCCCAGCACCAGGAACTTCATGTAGCGGGAGAAGGCGTCGACGATGAACGCGCCGCCGAACAGCGTGCCTTCGGCCGGCTGCCAGATGGCGAGCGCGATCACCGCAACGAGCAGCACGATGGCGAGCACGGACAGCACCGTCGACCGCTCGCGCGACCAGATGACGCCCGCGAGCAGCAGGATCACCGAGCCGAACGCCAGCAGCAGCTCGGGCCAGGCCGGCGCGATGGAGGCGAAGACAGCGGAGAGGTCGGGGGTCATCAAGTCTCTCCTAGTTCAGCGAGGCGACCTGCGCGACGGTGGCGCTCAGGGCCTTGCTGAAATTGTCGGTGATCACGCCGACCGATGCGGCGGAGGCATCGAGAATGGGCGCGGGATAGAAGCCGAAGAGAAGGGTCAGCGCGACCAGCGGCACGAGCACGGTGATCTCGCGGGCGTCGAGATCGAGGATGCCCTTGAGGCTTTCCTTGGTCAGCGCGCCGAAGATCACGCGGCGATAAAGCCAGAGCGCATAGGCCGCCGACAGGATCACGCCGAACGCCGAGAAGAACACCACCCAGCTCGAAACCTGGAACGTCCCGATCATGGTCAGGAATTCGCCGATGAAGCCGGATGTGCCCGGCAGTCCGACATTGGCCATGGTGAACACCATGAACACCGCCGCGTAATTGGGCATGCGGTTGACGAGCCCGCCATAGGCCGAGATTTCGCGGGTGTGCATGCGGTCGTAGACCACGCCGACGCAGAGGAAGAGCGCAGCAGACACGATGCCGTGCGAGATCATCTGGAACACCGCGCCATGCACCGCCATGACGTTGCCGGAGAAGATGCCCATGGTGACAAAACCCATGTGCGCCACCGACGAATAGGCGATGAGCTTCTTCATGTCGGTCTGCACCAGCGCCACCAGCGAGGTGATGATGATGGCCGCCACCGACAGCGTGAACACGAACGGCGCGAACTCCCGTGACGCGTCAGGGAACATCGAGAGCGAAATGCGGATGAAGCCGTAACCGCCGAGCTTCAGGAGGATCGCGGCCAGGATCACGGAGCCCGCCGTGGGTGCCTCCACGTGTGCCTCCGGCAGCCAGCGATGGAACGGCCACATCGGCATCTTCACCGCGAACGAGGCGAAGAAGGCGAGCCACAGCCAGAATTGCAGTTTTGGGTCGAAATGGAACGCGAGCAGCGCACGGATGTCGAGCGTGTGCGGGTTGGGCTGCCAATAGACCGCCATGATGGCGAGCAGCATCAGCACCGTGCCGGTGAACGAATAGAAGAAGAACTTGTACGCCGCCTGGATGCGCCGCGGCCCGCCCCAGATTCCGATGATCAGGAACATCGGAATGAGGCTGCCCTCGAAGAACACGTAGAACATGCCGAGGTCGAGCGTGGCGAAGACGCCGGTCGACATCGTCTCGAGCACGAGGAAGACCAGCATGTAGTCGCGCACGCGCTTCTGGATCGGCTTCCAGCTGGCGATGACGCAAATCGGCGTCAGCAGCGCGGTGAGCACGACGAACAGCACCGAGATGCCGTCAACGCCCATGCGATAACCGATGGACGTACCGATCCAGTCGGTGCTCTCGACGAACTGGAAGCCGCTCTGCGAATTGTCGAAACGCGCCCACATCCACAGCGACAGGATAAAGGTGATGACCGACACGACGAGCGCCACCCAGCGGGCGATATCCTTGCCGCGGTCGTCGTTGGGAACGAACAGCAGGATCGCCGCGCCGACGAGCGGCAGAAACGTCACGAGCGTCAGGATATGATCGAACAGGTTCATCAGATCAGCCCTCCCGACAGGATCATCCAGGTCAGGATCAGCGCGATGCCGATGAGCATGACGAAGGCGTAGGTGTAGAGGTAGCCCGACTGCAGCTTGACGACGCGGCCGGTGACATCCTTCACGCGATGCCCGAGGCCCTCGACGATGGTCTGGTCGACGAGCCAGTCGTCAAAGCCCTTCCAAAGCGCGTTGCCGATCCAGAACGCCGGACGGACGAAGATCGTGTCGTAGAGTTCGTCGAAATACCATTTGTTCAGGAGGAACAGGTAGAGCCCGCGATTGGCGGCCGCCAGTCGCGCCGGGGCGGTCTTGTCGACCATGTACATGTACCAGGCGACGCCGAAGCCGATGAGCATCGCAACCGTCGCGGCCCATGAGACGACTACCGGCACCGAATGCGCCGCCTCGTAACGCTCGGTCACGACGCTGAGCGCGCCCTTGAAGAAGTTCGTCACCATCTCGGGGTTGGAGAAGAAGTACGGAGCGAACACCACGCCCGCCATCACCGCGCCGGCCGAGAGAATATAGAGCGGCACCAGCATGACGTTCGGGCTCTCATGCGGCTCGTGATGATGCGCATGGTCATCATGCGCATGGTCGTCATGGCCGCCCCCACTATGCGCAGCAGCACCGGTGCCCGCGTGCAGCACGTCGCCCGGCTGACCGTGGAAGGTCAGATGGATCAGGCGCCAAGAGTAGAAGCTCGTGAACGCCGCCGCGATGGTCAGGGCCCAGAACCCGAACGTACCGAGATTGCCGCCGACGCTGTAGGCAGACTCGATGATCGCGTCCTTTGAGAAGAAGCCGGCAAAGCCGAGCGGCGTGAATGGGATGCCGACCCCGGTGAGCGCCAGCGTGCCGATCAGCATCACCGCGTAGGTGATCGGAATCTTGCGCGCGAGGCCGCCCATGTTCCGCATGTCCTGCTCGTGGTGCATGGCGTGGATCACTGAGCCGGCGCCGAGGAACAGCAGCGCCTTGAAGAAGGCATGTGTGAACAGGTGGAAGATGCCGGCGGAGTAGACCCCCGCCCCGAGGGCTACGAACATGTAGCCGAGCTGCGAACAGGTCGAATAGGCGATGACGCGCTTGATGTCGTTCTGGACGAGGCCGATCGTGGCCGCGAAGAATGCCGTGATGGCGCCGATGGTGAAGACCACGCCCATCGCGACCGGCGAGGCGTCGAACATCGGCGATAGCCGCGCCACCATGAACACCCCGGCGGTCACCATCGTCGCGGCATGGATGAGGGCGCTGACCGGGGTCGGGCCTTCCATCGCGTCCGGTAGCCAGGTGTGGAGCAGGAACTGCGCCGACTTGCCCATGGCGCCCATGAACAGCAGCAGGCAGACGACGGTCATCGCGTCCCAGTTCCAGCTGAGGAAATGGATGGTCTTGCCGGCCTGGGCCGGAACGCCGGCAAACACGTCGTCGAAGCCCAGATGCCCGAACACCAGGAAGGTCGCGAAGATGCCGAGCGCGAAGCCAAAATCGCCGACGCGGTTGACGACGAACGCCTTGATGGCGGCGGCGCTCGCCGAGGGCCGCGTGTACCAGAACCCGATCAACAGGTAGGATGCGAGGCCCACGCCCTCCCAGCCGAAGAACATCTGGACGAAATTGTCGGCCGTCACCAGCATCAGCATGGCAAAGGTGAAGAGCGACAGATACGCAAAGAACCGCGCCCGGTGCGGATCGTCGGCCATGTAGCCGATCGAATAGACGTGGACGAGGCTCGAGACCGTGGTGACCACCACCAGCATCACGGCGGTCAGCGTATCGACGCGCAGCAGCCAATCGACCTGCAGCGGCCCCGAGGTGATCCAGCGGAAGATCTCGACTTTCTGAACGTTGGCCGAGGCGCCGCTGGGGGCGAACCAATAGGTCGAGAACAGGATCCAGCTCAGAATCGCGGCGAGGATCAAGAGGCCCGTGGTCACGTACTCCGACGTGCGGTGGCCGATGATGCGACCCAACAGCCCCGCGACGAGCGCGCCGATCAGCGGGAAGAAGACGATGGCCTGGATCACGAGGTCAGCCCTTGAGCTTGTTGACGTCTTCGACCGCGATGGTACCGCGGTTGCGATAGAAAATGACGAGGATGGCAAGGCCGATCGCGGCCTCGGCCGCGGCGACCGTCAGGATCAGCAGCGCAAAGACCTGCCCGGCGAGGTCGTTGAGGTTGGACGAGAACGCCACGAAGTTGATGTTCACCGCGAGCAGGATGAGCTCGATCGACATCAGGATGACGATGATGTTCTTCCGGTTGAGGAAGATGCCGAACACGCCCAGCGTGAAGAGGATGGCGGCGACGGTCAGGTAGGCGCCGACCGGAATGCCCGCTTGCTGCAGCATCTCAGACCCCCTGCCCCGACTTGACCTTGACCAGCTCGGTGCCTTCCGACCGCTTACGCGAAATCTGGCGCAGCACGTTCTGGCGCTTGACGTTCGTCTTGTGCTGGAGCGTCAGCACGATGGCCCCGACCATGGCAACGAGCAGCACCCCGCCCGCGAGCTGGAACACGAACACATAGCGCGTGTAGATCACCTGGCCGAGCGCGCGTGTGTTGTCGATGGCAAGATCGATCGGCGTCGCCGAGGCGGCGACCGCGCCGGATGTGATCTGCGGGGCCATCACATAGGAGCCGCCGACCAGCAGCAGCTCGAGCAGGAAGATCACCCCGATCACGACGCCGACGGGCGCGTATTGCAGCATGCCCTGGCGCAACGACGCAAAATCGACGTCGAGCATCATCGTGACGAAGAGGAACAGTACCGCCACCGCGCCGACATAGACCACGATGAGGATGAGCGCGAGGAACTCGGCCCCCGCGAGCATGAACAGCCCCGCCGCGTTGACGAAGCAGAGGATCAGGAACAGCACCGAGTGCACCGGATTGCGCGACGCAATCACCATCAGCGCCGAAGCCACGGCGATGATCGAGAAGACGTAGAAAAAGAACAGCGCGAGGGTCATTGGGTGAGCTCCTTCACGCCCGACGAGGAGTCATCGGTTCCATCGCCCCCTCCCCCCGAAAGGGGGGTCGGGGTGGGGGTTGACCCACAACGCAACGCCACTTCGCGTACAGTCACGTCCCAGACGCCCTCGATGTTCTTCAACACATCGTTGTTCCAGAACCGAATGACCTTGATGCCTTGCGCCTCAAGGGCCAGCGTGCGCCCAGCATCACGTGCGGCGTTGGCACCGAAACCATGCTGGCCGCCATCGACTTCGACTACCAGCCGTGCGTCCGCGCACCAGAAGTCCGCGATGTAGTTACCGATGGGATGCTGGCGACGGAAACTGTGGCCAACTTGCGCCCCGCGAAGCTTCGACCAAAGCTTGCGTTCAGCATCGGTCATGTTCAAGCGAAGCTTTCGAGCGCGTGCCGTCTTCTTGTCGTTATGCGCAAACGCGGCCGTCGATGGATGGCCCGGTGGGGTCAACCCCCTCCTGTCCTCCCCCTTTCTGGGGGAGGGACCCGACTGCAAGTCTTCGTGCGAAGCGATCATCTGTACGGCGCGTCCGACGCGATGTTGGCTGCGATCTCACGTTCCCAGCGGTCGCCGTTGGCGATCAGGCGCTCTTTGCTGAAATAGAGTTCTTCGCGGGTTTCGGTGGCGAATTCGAAGTTCGGGCCTTCGACGATTGCATCCACCGGGCATGCCTCCTGGCACATGCCGCAATAGATGCATTTGACCATGTCGATGTCGTAGCGGACCGTGCGGCGCGTGCCGTCGTTCTGGCGCGGACCGGCCTCGATGGTGATGGCCTGCGCCGGGCAGATCGCCTCGCAGAGCTTACAGGCGATGCAGCGCTCTTCGCCGTTCGGGTAGCGGCGCAGCGCGTGCTCGCCGCGGAAGCGCGGCGAATACGGCATCTTCTCGAAGGGATAGTTGATGGTCTTCTTCGGCGAGAAGAAATAGCGCATCGACAGGAAGAAGGCGCCGACGAACTCGCGCAACAGAAGCCCGTTGAGGACGCGGAAAAAGCCCATCACGCATGCCCTCCGTGCCAGCCCCAGCCGGTGTATTGCAGGATGCCCGCGACGACGACCACCATGATCAGCGACAGCGGCAGGAACACCTTCCAGCCGATGCGCATCAGCTGGTCGTAGCGGTAGCGCGGCACGAACGCCTTCACCATCGCAAAGCCGAAGAACACGAAGCAGACTTTCAGGATGAACCAGATCGGGCCCGGGATCCATGTGAACGGCGCGACGTCGATCGGCGGCTCCCAACCCCCGAGAAAGAGGATCGTGGTCATCGCGCACATCAGCTGGATGGCGATGTACTCGCCCAGCTGAAACAACAGGTACGGCGCCGACGAGTATTCGACCATGAAGCCGGCGACGAGCTCGGACTCGGCTTCGGGCAGGTCGAAGGGCGGCCGGTTGGTCTCCGCGAGCGCCGAGATGAAGAAGACGATGAACATCGGGAACAGCGGCAGCCAGAACCAGTCGAGGATCTTGAGCCACGGCACGCCGAGCAGGTGGGCAAGCCCCATCGAGTTCTGCGCGACGACGATGTCGGTCAGGTTCAGTGATCCGACGCAGAGCAGCACCGTGATGATGACGAAGCCGATCGAGACCTCGTAGCTCACCATCTGCGCCGCGGACCGCAGCGCGCCGAGGAAAGCGTATTTGCTGTTCGACGCCCAGCCGCCCATAATGATGCCGTACACACCGAGCGAGGAAATCGCGAAGATATAGAGGACTCCGACATTGATGTTGGCGAGCGCCCAGCCGGCGCCGAGCGGGATCACCACCCAGGCGCTGAGCGCAAGCACCGAGGTCACCAGCGGCGCGAGCAGGAACACCACCTTGTCGGCCGACGCCGGAACCATCGGCTCCTTGAGCAGAAACTTCAGCAGATCGGCGAACGACTGGAAGAGGCCGAAGGGGCCGACCACATTGGGGCCGCGGCGCACCTGCACCGCCGCCCAGATCTTGCGATCGGCGAGCAGGATGTAAGCCGTGAAGACCAGCAGGCAGACCAGGAACAGCAGGCCCTTGTAGACGAAGCCGACATCGGTTCCCCACCCGAGGATAGGGATACCGAGGAGGTAGTTGGCGCCAGCGGCGATCGCGTCCATCGTCTACTCCGCCGCCTGCTTCATGCCCGACTGCAGCTGCGAGCATTCGGCCATGATGGCCGAGGCCCGCGCGATCGGGTTGGTGAGATAGAAGTCGCCGCCCAGCGGCAGGAGCTTCGCGTTGTCCGTCTTGATCTCGCGCGCGGCGAGCTCGCGAGTGCCCTCGATTCCGCCCGGCGCGATCTGGTCGATCTGGGCGAGGTGCGGGAACTCAGCATACATCTGGCGGCGCAGATCGCGCAGCGAGTTGAACGCCAGCGGCATGCCGAGCACGGCGCTCAGCGCGCGGAAGATGGCCCAGTCTTCCTTGGCCTCGCCCGGCGGGAACACGGCGCGCTCGGTGAGCTGCACCCTCCCCTCCGTATTGACGTAGGTGCCGGATTTTTCGGTGTAGGCAGCGGACGGCAGGATGACGTCGGCGCGGTGCGCGCCCGCATCGCCGTGCGTACCGATATAAACCACGAAGGCCTTGCCCGCCGCGGCCATGTCGTATTCGTCGGCGCCAAGCATGAACAGCACGTCGAGCTCGCCCTTGCCGGCGAGCTTGATCTGGTCGGCCGAGCAGACACCGCCATCATGCGGAACGAAGCCGATGTCGATGCCGCCGACGCGCGACGCGGCGTTGTGCAGCAATGCAAAGCCGTTCCAGCCCTCGGCGATCTCGCCCATGGTCGCGGCCTTGGCGGCGAGCGCGATGACGTCGCGGCCGATCTGCTTGTTCCACGCGGCGCCGTGCGACACGGCAGCTTCGCCCACGATCACCAGCGGCTTCTTGGCCGCCTTGAGCTTCTCGCCGAACCCCTGCCCGTCGGCCACCTTCTTCAGCGCCGTGAGATCATCGCCGAGATACTCGTGGGGATAAGTGAGATCGTCGCGCACCCCGATCACCGCGATCGGCGTGCTGCGAGCGCGCCAGGCCTTGCGAATGCGGGCGTTCAGCACCGCCGCTTCCTTGCGCGGATTGGCCCCGACGATGAGGATCGCATCAGCCTCTTCGATGCCGGCGATGGTCGGGTTGAACAGATGCGCTGCGCGCGGCATCGACGGATCGATGCCCGACATCGGCGGACGGCAATCGGTCATGCCCGAGCCCATCGCCGTCATCAGCGCCTTGAGCGCATACATGTCCTCGACCGCCGCGAGATCGCCGGCGATCGCGCCCACCTTCTTGCCCATGCCTGAGGCTTTGACCGCCGAGGAGACGGCGGCGAACGCCTCGTCCCACGTCGCAGCGCGCAGCTTGCCATTGACTCGCACATAGGGCCGGTCGAGGCGCTGCGTCTTGAGGCCGTCCCAGACGTGACGCGTCTTGTCGGAGATCCACTCCTCGTTCACCGCGTCGTTGACGCGCGGCAGGATGCGCAGCACTTCGCGGCCGCGACTGTCGACCCGGATGTTGGAACCGACGGCGTCCATCACATCGATGGACTCGGTCTTGTTGAGCTCCCACGGCCGGGCGATGAACGCGTAGGGCTTGCTAGTCAGCGCACCCACTGGGCAGAGGTCGACGACATTGCCCGAAAGCTCGCTCGACAGCGCCCGCTCGAGGTAGGTGGTGATCTCGAGGTCTTCGCCGCGCCCGAGCGCACCCATCTCGGCTACACCCGCGACTTCCGTGGTGAAGCGGACGCAGCGCGTGCACTGGATGCAGCGGTTCATCGAGGTCTTGACCAGCGGCCCCATATATTTGTCTTCGACCGCGCGCTTGTTCTCGACGTAGCGCGAGCGATCGACGCCATACGCCATCGCCTGGTCCTGCAGGTCGCACTCGCCGCCCTGGTCGCAGATCGGGCAATCGAGCGGATGGTTGATGAGCAGGAACTCCATCACCCCTTCGCGCGCCTTCTTGACCATCGGCGTGGTGGTGAAGATTTCCGGCGGCTCGCCGTTCGGGCCCGGCCGCAGGTCCTTGATCCCCATGGCGCAAGACGCCTGGGGTTTGGGCGGCCCGCCCTTCACTTCGATCAGGCACATCCGGCAATTGCCGGCGACTGACAGGCGCTCGTGATAGCAGAAGCGCGGGATTTCGGCTCCGGCAGCCTCGGCTGCCTGCATCAGCGTGAAGTAGTCGGGAACCTCGACCAGCTTGCCGTCGACTTTGATATTGGCCATGCGCTACGCCCTGTTCCAGCGCGAAAGAAAGAGACCGAGAAGCGTCACCACCACGCCGCCCCACAGCATCAGCGGGGAATAGGCGGGGAGCAACGACGGCCCGATGAATTGCTGCAGATGATCGCAGTCGATGCCATCGCCGCTGAGGCACCCGAGCTTGCCGTCGAGCCGATAGCCGAGGCCGCCGAGCTGGCTGTAATAACTCACCCACCACGCGAGCGCGGCCGCGATCAAGGCCAAGCCCGCGAAGGTCACGGCGCCGCCCGGCTTGGCCTTTTCGATGCGCGCGGGCTTCATGCCGAACACCTCTGGCTCATCCACAGCTTGATGTGCTCGAGGTGCGCCCAGTCATAGGCAAAGTCCGAGTTGCCATTCGCTTCGAGATGCTCGAGCCGCGCCTTGGCCTCTTCGAGCGTCGGGATGTGCCCCTCCTCGACCGGCCACATCACGAAGTGATGCGACTTCATCGGCTCGAACCACTCGGCCTTGCGGTTGTAGAAACGCTTGTGAACGGTGTTCCAGACGTACTGCTCGAGATGCTCGACCGTCTGCCACACGCTCATGTTCACCGCCATCATCGGGTCGGCGTAGGGGCGCAGCTCCAGCGCGCCGCCATTGCTGCCATCGCCGACCAGCCGCCAGACAAAGCCCGGCATGCGATCGGCCATCGCATTGATGCGCGCGAGGTTGTCGACAAAGCCCGCCATGCGCGGATCGTCGATCGGGTAGTTCAGCCGGCCGATGTTGAGCTCTGCGACGTGCATCGTCACTCCGCCGCGATCGACGGCACGGCGCCGTCATTGTCGGACCGATAGGTGTAGCTGTCGATCCGCGCTTCCATCACCGGACGGAAATTGCGGATGAGCCCCTGGATCGGCCACACCGCGCCATCGGCAAAAGCGCAGATCGTGTGGCCCTCGATCTGCTTGGTGACTTCGAACAGCATGTCGATCTCGCGCTTCTGGGCGCGCCCTTCGACCATCCGCTCCATCACGCGCATCATCCAGCCCATGCCCTCGCGGCACGGGGTGCACTGACCGCAGCTCTCGTGTTTGTAGAAAGCCGAGAGCCGCCAGATGGCGCGGATGATGTCGGTCGACTTGTCCATCACGATCACCGCCGCGGTGCCGAAGGACGAGCCCATCTCCTTGGTGCCGTCGAAATCCATCAGCATATGGCGGGCCTTTTCGCCCGGCACGCACGGCGTCGATGAACCGCCCGGGATCACCGCCAGCAGATTGTCCCAGCCGCCGCGAATGCCGCCGGCATGCTTGTCGATCAGCTCGTCGAGGGGAATGCCCATCGCCTCTTCGACCGTCGCCGGCTTGTTGACGTGCCCGGAGATGTTGAAAAGCTTGGTGCCGGTGTTGTTCGCCCGGTTGATGCCGGCAAACCAGGCACCGCCGCGGCGAAGGATCTCGGGCACCACCGCGATCGACTCGACGTTGTTGACCGTCGTCGGGTTGCCATAGACGCCCATCGCCGCCGGGAATGGCGGCTTCAGCCGCGGCTGGCCCTTCTTGCCCTCGAGCGATTCCATCAGCGCCGTTTCTTCGCCGCAGACATAGGCGCCGGCGCCGTGGTGGACGACGATCTCGAAATCCCAGCCGTGGACGTTGTCCTTGCCGATGAGCTTTGCGTCATAGGCTTCCTGGACGGCGGCCTCGAGCCGCTGGCGCTCGCGGATGAACTCGCCGCGCACATAGATGTAGGCGATGTGCGCATCCATCGCGCGCCCCGCGAGCAGGCATCCCTCAACGAGGTGCTGCGGATCGTGTCGCAGGATGTCGCGGTCCTTGCAGGTGCCGGGCTCGGACTCGTCGGCATTGACGAGAAGCTGGTGTGGGCGGCCGTCATTGACCTTCGGCATGAAGGTCCATTTGAGCGCCGTCGGGAATCCGGCGCCGCCACGGCCGCGCAGCCCCGACCCCTTGACCTCGTTGGTGATCCAGTCGCGCCCGCGGTCGATGAAGGTCTTGGTGTCCTGCCAGGCGCCGCGTGACCGCGCACCGGCGAGGTGCCAGTCGCCCTGCCCATAGAGATTGGTGAAGATGCGGTCTTTGTCGGCGAGCATCAGGTCGTTCCCTCAGGAGGCGAGGCCTTTTTGGCGCGCGGCTTGCGAGGCGACTTGCCGCCATCGATCTTGCCCGCCGGCGATTCCGCACCGGTCGCGCCTTCGCGCATGGCTGCGTTGGGCTCGCCATTGGCCTTGGCGGCGTCGTTGACGGCACCTCGATCCGCCTCGACACGCGCTTCCGAGACTTTCTTGGCCTTGGACGGCCCCTTCACGGCAGGGGCGCCCTCCGCGTCGACTTCCCGAACCCGGCCTCTTTTGGTCGGCTCGTCGGCATCAGCGACGACGGGAGCAGCCGCCGGAGAAGACGCAGGGGCAACCGGAGCGGCGGGCGGAGCCGTCGGCGCCGGAGCCGGCGCGACGACCGGGGCCGCAGCGGCAGGAGCAGGAGCCGCAGCAGCAGGAGCGGCGGGCGGAGGGAACGGCTTGTAGGTACGCTCGGCGGTCGGCGTTTCGAGCAGCGTGGTGCGGCCGCCCTCCTCCGCCGAGAACTGCCGGTCGATCTGCGTGCCCGGCTTGATCGACCTGCCGTTGCCCGCACGGAACGCATCGACGATCTGCTCGAAGCGCTCGGCGGTCAGATCCTCGTAGGTGTCGTTGCCGATCATCACCATCGGGGCATTGACGCAAGCGCCGAGGCACTCGGCTTCTTCCCAGCTGAGCTTGCCATCAGCCGAAACGTCGAGCGCGCCATGCGCGATCTTGTGCTGGCAGACCTCGATGAGATCGCCCGCCCCGCGCAGCATGCACGGCGTCGTGCCGCAGACGATGATGTGCGCTTCGGAGCCGACCGGCTTGAGCAGGAACTGCGTGTAGAACGTCGCGATCTCGAGCACGCGGATATAGGCCATGCCCAGCATGCGGGCGACGGTCTCGATGGCGGCGCGAGTCACCCAGCCCTGCTGTTCCTGCGCGCGCCAGAGAATCGGGATCACCGCCGATTGCTGGCGGCCGGCCGGATAGCGCGCGATGGTCTTTTCCGCCCACGCCTGGTTCTCCGCCGAAAAGGCGAAGGTCGCGGGCTGGATATCGGGGGGAGCGAGATGGCGGGCGGACATTGCGATCGCTATTGAGCCGAGGAGGCGGCCGGTGGAGCCGCCGGAGCAGCAGGGGGTGTCGGAGGTGGCGCACTGGCTGCCGGCGGCGCTTCCTGGCTCGAAGCGCCGGCGGTCGTATCGGTCGCCGGCGGCGCGCCCATCGGATGGAAACAGGGCACGTCGCGGACCGCGTCGTTGCTGATCGTCGCGGCGTAGAGGACGTGGCAGAACGCGACGTCGTCAGCCCGCTCGAGGACGATCAGCAGTTCGTCCTGCAAGGTCTTGTCGTTGTAGGCGCGCTCGACGAAATCGTTCGGCACGGCGTTCGTACTGACAATGTGGTAGCCGCTGTCGAGCAGGGCGCGGAGCGTGATCGTGTCGGCCTGGGCACCGGTCGTGAGTAAGGCGCCCAACGCCGCCAAGGCAACTGCCTTCAGCATCATCTGTCCACCTCACCGAACACGATATCGAGCGAGCCGAGCACCGCCGACACGTCGGCGAGCATGTGGCCGCGACAAAGGAAATCCATCGCGCTCAAGTGCGCAAAGCCGGGCGCGCGAATCTTGCAGCGGTACGGCTTGTTGGTCCCGTCGCTGACCAGATACACGCCGAACTCGCCCTTGGGCGCTTCGACCGCGGCATAGACCTCGCCGGCCGGCACCTTGTAGCCCTCGGTGTAGAGCTTGAAGTGGTGGATCAGCGCTTCCATCGACTGCTTCATCGCGGCGCGCTTGGGCGGCACGACCTTGCCGTCGGTCGACGACACTGGTCCCTGCCCCGCCAGCGAATTCAGCTTGGCGATGACTTGCTTCATGATGCGGATCGACTGTCGCATCTCGTCCATGCGGACGAGATAGCGATCATAGCAGTCGCCGTTCTTGCCGATTGGGATATCGAAATCGAGGTCGGCGTAGCACTCGTAGGGCTGCGCCTTGCGCAAATCCCAGGCGACGCCCGAGCCGCGCACCATCACGCCCGAAAAGCCCCACTTCCAAGCGTCCTCGGCGCTCACCACACCGATATCGGCATTGCGCTGCATGTAGATGCGGTTGCCCGTGAGCAGCCCTTCGAGGTCGTCACAGACTTTTAGGAACGGATCGCAGAACGCCTCGATGTCGTCGACCAGCGCCTGCGGCAGATCCTGATGGACGCCGCCCGGCCGGAAATACGCCGCATGCATGCGGCTGCCGGACGCGCGCTCGTAGAAGATCATCAGCTTTTCGCGCTCGTCGAACCCCCAGAGCGGCGGGGTGAGCGCGCCAACGTCCATCGCCTGCGTCGTGGTGTTGAGGATGTGGCTGAGAAGCCGGCCAATCTCGCAATAGAGCACGCGGATCAGCTGGCCGCGGATCGGCACCTCGAGCCCCAGCAGCTTCTCGACCGCGAGGCAGAACGCGTGCTCCTGGTTCATCGGCGCGACGTAGTCGAGGCGATCGAAATACGGCACGGCCTGAAGATACGTCTTGGTCTCGATCAGCTTCTCGGTGCCGCGATGCAGCAGGCCGATATGAGGATCGACGCGCTCGACCACTTCGCCATCGAGCTCGAGCACGAGACGCAGCACGCCATGCGCCGCGGGATGCTGCGGGCCGAAATTGATGGTGAAGTTGCGGACGTCGGCTTCAGCCATCACGAACTCTTTTTCTCGTCGCCCGGCAGCGCATAGTCCGTGCCTTCCCAAGGCGACAGATAGTCGAACTGGCGGAACTCCTGCGCGAGCTTCACGGGCTCGTAGACGACGCGCTTGCGCTCCTCGTCATAGCGCACCTCGACATAGCCGGTCGTCGGGAAGTCCTTGCGCAACGGATAGCCGTCAAAACCGTAGTCGGTAAGGATGCGCCGCAAGTCTGGGTGGCCCGAGAACAGGATTCCATAAAAATCGTAGGCCTCGCGCTCGAACCAGTCGGCGCCGGGAAACACGGGCGTGATCGATGGAACGGGATTCTCGTCGTCGGTAATGACCTTGAGGCGGACGCGCGCATTCTTGGTCGGCGACAGCAGGTGGTAGACGACCTCGAAGCGCTCCTCGCGATCCGGGTAGTCCGCGCCGCACACGTCGACCATCGAGATGAAGCGCGTGTCCGGATCGTCGTGCAGCATCCGCACGCACTCGAGAATGGTCTCGCGGTGGACGCGAACGGTAAGCTCACCGAAGGCCACCGATTCCTCGATGATGTGGTTGCCGAGGAGCGCAACGACGCGCTCCCTCATAGCGGCCAGGCTGGAAGCATCCCCCATCGCTCCGCCCTACCGCTCGATCGTGCCGGTGCGGCGGATCTTCTTCTGCAGCAGAAGCAATCCGTAGAGCAGCGCCTCGGCGGTCGGCGGGCAGCCGGGCACGTAGATGTCGACCGGCACCACGCGGTCGCAGCCGCGCACAACCGAATAGGAATAGTGGTAATAGCCGCCGCCATTGGCGCAGCTGCCCATCGACACGACGTAGCGTGGGTTGGGCATCTGGTCGTAGACCTTGCGCAGCGCCGGAGCCATCTTGTTGGTCAGCGTGCCGGCGACGATCATCACGTCGGACTGCCGCGGCGAGGCGCGCGGCGCGAGGCCGAAGCGCTCGACGTCGTAACGCGGCATCGACATCTGGATCATCTCGACCGCGCAGCACGCGAGACCGAACGTCATCCACATCAGTGAGCCCGTGCGGGCCCAGTTTATGAGCTCGTCCGTCGCGGTGACGAGAAAACCCTTGTCCGCCAGCTCGTTGTTGATCTCGACGAAATAGGGATCATCGGCGCCGATCGGCTTGCCGGTGCGCGGATCGAGAATGCCCTTCGGCTGCGGCGCAATAAGGGTCTCGGTCAATCCCATTCGAGCGCGCCCTTCCGCCATTCGTAGATGAATCCGACGGTGAGCACGCCGAGGAAGGCGATCATCGACCAGAAGCCGAACCAGCCCACATCCTTGAACGCGACGGCCCACGGAAACAGGAACGCCACTTCGAGGTCGAAGATGATGAAGAGAATCGACACCAGGTAGAATCGCACGTCGAACTTCATGCGCGCATCGTCGAACGCGTCGAACCCGCATTCGTAGGCGGACACCTTTTCGGGATCCGGCGTCTTGAACGCAACCACGAACGGCGCGAGCAAAAGCGCGAGGCCGATGACCGCCGACAGTCCGACGAACAGTACAATCGGCAGGTAGTTGCTGAGCAGATCGTTCATTCTGCAGCCTGTTCCGCAAGCCGGGAGGGCCGGCCCTTTTGGCGCGGGCTGCGGGGCAATGAAGGGCCCTGCAGACGGCACCAAACTGATGCGTCGGGCTTAGCCCACGCCCCTCCCCGTTTCAAGGAAAACCTTCCGGGCGCACGGGGTTTCTTGCAAGCGCTGCGCGAGCAAAAAGGCCTCTCACGCGCGGGCACGAATTGCGATCGACGTGAAGGTCGAGGGATCGCTCGGTGAACGGCCACGGCAACGTCGGCGATCGAATTCGCCGCACAAAACAAAAGGCCCCGCGCTTGGCGGGGCCTTTCGAATGAGCCTGCGCTCGGCAGCTTACTGCATGTGCCAGAAGACGCCGGTGCTGAGCTGGAAATCGCTCGAGCCGAAGGTGACGGCCTGGACCCGAACCGACATCTGGTCTGATGCCTTGAATTCGATACCGCCACCAATGAACGGGCTGCCCGAGCCGGTGAAGTTATACCACTGGTCGCCCACGACGCCGTAGAGCAGCGTCGAGCCACCGGCGATGAAGCCGGCGCGGACCGCAATGGTCTCTTCGCTGCCCGTGCCGCCACCGCCGAGGAGGTAATAGCCACCCAGTCCGCCTTCGAGGCCGAGCAGGAAGCTGTCGCTGACGGTCAGGTTGCCGCCAACAATGAAATCGCCCGAGACCCACGAACCGGTCGGATCGTTGGCGTAGCTACCCTGCGCGCCGATGTAGAGCCCGTCCCACCCGCTGGTCACAGCCGCAGCCGGCGGCGGCGGGGCCATCAGGTCAGCTGCCATTGCCGTGCCGCCCATGGCGAGAAGCGCTGCCGCACCGAGCGCAATCTTTGAAACGAATCTCATTGGAGCCTCCGAAAAATGAGTTGCCCCACCATCCACTTGTTGCCTTCCGTCGGCAAGAAAAAGCCGCGCGACGGCCACAGAGTCATGACGCTTCTGCGACCGCTGTTGCGCAATGGCCACCCTCACCGGTTCGTGAAGACTCTTACCGCGGAGCAGTTGTCAGTTCATGTGCCAGAGCAGGCCCGCCGTGGCCCGCGTAGCGGTTGGCGACGCGCCCCACTGGCCGAGGAACTGCAGGTCTCCGCGCACGCTCACATTGTTGCCGAGCCCCATTTCGGCGGCACCGCCGAGTGCATATACCGGGGTCGTATCCACGACGCCCAGGCCCATGTCGCCGGTCAACAGGATGTTGTCGGTGATGAACCCGCCGGCCCGGCCGAGCGCCAGAGCATCGAACGCCGTTGCGCCGCTCTTGAAATACGTGTCGCCCTGGAATTCGCCGCCAAGAATGATTCCGTTCGTCACGGCGAAATTGGAGCCGACGACGACGCCGATCGTGCCGTAGGTGCCGCTGCTGTGGAAGCCGCCGCCACCCTGGACGCCCGCATAGAGCCCCTCGAAGTTGAAAAGTGGGCTCGAATAGATCTGGTCCGCCGGCTTCAGCAGGTCGGCGGCATTGGCGGCGGAGGCGAACGCAAGCGCGGCGGCACCGCCGGCCAGCATCGAGAGCGTGAGTTTCATGGAAATCCCCTGGGAAGGTCGGAATGCGACTGCGGGGATTTTGCGCGTCAGACTCTTACCGAAAATTAGCGGCAAATCTTAATCGAGTCATAGGTTTAACGAGACGTTACCGGCAAAAAGCAAAGGGCCCCGCGCGACGGCGGAGCCCTTCTTGAATGGCCAGGAACCTGAGCGAGGTGCTCAGAAGTGCCAGTTGAGACCGACCTTCACCGCCGCCGAGTCTTCCGACGAATTGGTGAGGTCGAAATTGTACTGGGCTTCGGTTTTGAGGCCGACATTGTTGGCGAGCTTGAACTCGACGCCGGCGCCCACCGGGACGTACCAGCTGGTAGCCGTACGCGAGCCGGCACCGGAGTAGACGTAGCCAATAGCGGCGTCGCCGAAGCTGGTGCCGATCTTGCCGGTGATCTGGCCCGAGGCAGCGTTGCTCGTGTACCAGGTGCCTTCGAGTTCGCCGCCGAGCAGTAGGCCGTTCATCAGGGTGTTGACACCGAGGTCAACGCCGAGCCCGTAGGCGTTCGGAGCGGTCTGGCCGGCGAAGAATGCGCCGACATAGGCGCCGTCCCAGCCCGTGGTGTTGTCGATCACCGGAGCGGCGGCCGGGGGCGGCGAGAGCAGATCGGCCGCGAAGGCCGAGCCCGAGAGGGCCGTGAAACCGGCGGCGGCGAGCAGTGTCAGCTTGAGAATGCGCATGTCGTAGTCCTTTCTATTCGATAGGCCCGGGCCGGGAGGGGTCCCGCGGGGCTGGTGTTTGACGCCAGCTGCGTAACTCATGAACGCAGCACGGCCCCTTTTGCGTCATCGCCGCGCCGCATACGGTCCAGTCTGTGGATTTCATGCAACACGTTGAACTCGCGGATTTGTCCAAACCCGCCGAAGCGGGGCCGGACAGCTTGCAGCGGCGACGGGCGCTCAGAAGTGGAAATTCGCACCCACCGTCACCTGGTCTTTGGGATTCGCGCCTTGCACCGCGAACCCATGGAGATAGCGGACGTCCACCGAGATGGAGTTGTCGACCGCCAGATCAATACCGCCCCCAACAAGGGCGTCTGCCTGCAGGCCGAGATCGGACCCGAGCCCGACCGTGCCGTAGGCGGTAATGTTGTCGCCGATCGCAAGACCGAGCTTTCCCAGTCCTTCGACATAGCTCGTGCCGCCCGACAGGCCCTCGATCGCGACTTCGCCGCCGACCAGCACCATCTGGATGTGCGCCGTCGCGCCGACATCGAGGCCGAGCCCGTACTCGAATCCGTAGAGCGGGCTGTTGCGCGTCACGCCGAACACCCCGGCGTAAAAACCGTCCCAGTCGTAGCCGCCGCCCGCAACCGGCACCGATGCCGTGCCGACAGGCATGGTCATCACGTCGGCCGCGTCCGCCGAAAACGGCGCCGCAACTGCACTGGCAGCGATAATGACCCGCGTGAGGGAGCCCATTGGAATGCCCGATCCGTCGCGATGGAAACGCCGCCCCCTCTGCGTGGTTCCACCGGTGAAATTATGTCGCGCCGGCGAGTCAGAGTGCCGACGAGATACGCCCTAGATGTGGTTGCGGTTTGTGGGGGCAATGGGTCGCCGGCCGGGCAGGAATAAGGCGGCCCGGTTCTGTGGCCGGATTGACACGATTCGGCCGGTGCTCAGCGGGCGCGCGGCACGAGACTCATCGCGCCTTCAAGGAGTCCCTGCGCATTGACGCCCGGCGGTGCGGCGCCCCGGACCACCTTCGGCGGATGGCCGAGCACCAGCGCATCGGCGAACCGCGCCGGCACCTCGGCGATCACTTCCGGCATCTGTTGGACCCCGATCCTGCCGGCCATATAGTCGCCGAGCAGAGGTCCAACAAAATCGATATTGGTCCGGGCGGCGAGGAACTCCTCGTCTGCGATCGGATGCCCGATCATCCTCAGATGATCGGCGGCGACCGGCTGGCGAAAGTGGAAGCCGTGGTTCTTCTCGAGGGACCGGCTCGAAAACTGCACGCCGTTGCGGACGCGCAGGCGCTCGAGCATCACGTCCATGTCGAGCATGCGCAGGTGGAACAGCAGCAGGTTGGAATCGAAGCGCGGGCGGCTGCCGCCCCGCACCCCATGAAAGCCCGGAAACCAGCGCACCGGCGTCCGCGTGATCAGCGGCTTGCTGTATCCGATCGAGAACTGGATGAAGTGCCGCTGACGAAACACCGGCAGCGACATGTCGAACGGCGCTTCAGTGCCCGTCCGGTGCAGCACGTTGAAGCCGATCATGGTCTTGAAGTCGAACTCCGGCTCGGCTTCGAGGTACTCCCGCAACGTCTTGCCGGTCGACGGATCGGCGATGATGAACTCGTCGGTATCGGTGTAGACGACGGCATCGTTAGTTCGGAGCAGCTCGATCTCGATCAGGCTGATGAGGTCGGCGCGCTCCTGGTCGTCGAACGGCACCCGCGGCCGGCGCATGACGTTGGCCGCGCCCAGCCCCTGGGCGCTCCCGTCGGTCGAGCCGTCATCGATGACATAGAGATTCTCGTAGCCGAACGCCTCCCCATAGTGCCGAATCCACAACGGCAGGAAGAACGGCTCGTCGAAGGCCATGGTGATCGCGGCGATCTTCATGGCGGGGGTCATAGACCACCGCGTCGGCGTTCGAAAGCGAGGCCGCTAGAGGTTCGCGATTGAGAGGGGGTGGCGCGAGAGACGGGGCTCGAACCCGCGACCTTCGGCGTGACAGGCCGACGCTCTAACCAACTGAGCTACTCCCGCAGCAGGCGGGCAGAACCCGGCGCAACGTGGCGCTGCGTGTAAAGACGGGATGCCGGCAAGTCAAGCGAGCCGGGGCACCTTGCGAACCTCGCCGCTCGGGCGCCAAACCGAAGGACGCGGCAAGCCGCCGACGTCGCCTCTAAGGCCACGCCCGGCGACGCCCCTTTGAGGCTCCGGCGTGGCAGCCTTCGCGCCGACGCGCCGCTGATTTCAGTGGGTTGGCTCGCCGAGCCGAAGCGCGCCAGCGCGAAGGCTGGTGGGCGGTGACGGTCTCGAACCGCCGACCCTCTCGGTGTAAACGAGATGCTCTACCACTGAGCTAACCGCCCGGCCGCCGGCCGCGGATTACCTAGGGCCCGCGCCCCTGCCCGTCAAGCAAACGGCCCCGGCGCGAGGCGCACGGGGCCGTAAGTAAAAACTGGTCTCGGCGATCAGTTGATCGCGTCTTTGAGCCCCTTGCCGGGCTTGAACTTGGCCTGCATCGAGGCGGGGATCTTGATCTCCGCACCGGTGGCCGGGTTCCGGCCGATCGAGGCCTTGCGCTTTGAAACGGAGAAAGTGCCGAAGCCCACGAGGCGGACTTCGTCGCCCTTGGTCAGCGACTTGGTGATCGCGTCGAAGACCGCGTCGACGGCCTCTCCGGCCTGCGCCTTGGTGATCATCGCACCGTCGGCGACAACGCCGATCAGATCGTTCTTGTTCATAGCGTTCCTCACAGTGAAAAGTGCGCCCGTCGGCGAACCTGAAAGCGCGGCAACTCCGTGGTCGATTCCCTGCAGATCGCAAGGATTCCCGGGCATTTCACCCCACAACCGCCGCGTGCTGTTCATGAGACGGCAAAGCGGGCCGGTCAATGGAAAATCCGGCAAAAAGGCCGTGAAACGCCCGGATTCCGGGGTTTTCCACCAATAGCGTCGCCGCAAAAGCCCGATTCAGCAGGGTTTTCGCGAGCGCGATAGCGCGGAAAGCGCCGAAAGGCCGGGGAATCAGGGCGTCACGCCCGCGAGTCCCCGGCCCGGCCCTCAGGCCGCGGCCGGCACCTGCCGCCCTCGCCGCATGATCCAGGCGAGAACCGGAAAGGCGGGGATGTAGAGGGCGGCGGCAACCAGCCAGACCGCTCCGACGAAATACGGCTGGGTCCAGAACAAGACTGTCGTTCCAATCAGCGGCCCGAGGATCGAGGTCATGCTCTGCGCGCTCGCCAGCACGCCCTGCAATTCACCCTGCCGGTCTTCGCCGGCCTGTGCCGACATCAGCGATTGGAGTGCCGGCAGGCCGACTCCGCCCAGCCCCGACAGCGGCGACAGTGCGAACGTCATCCAGCCCTGGGTGGCAAAGCCGTAGCCAACGAAGGCCAGCATATCCGCCACGACGCCGACGACCAGCGTCCAGCGATCGCCCAGCCGCCGGCTGAGCGGTCCCGTAACGAACGCCTGCATGACCGCGTGCGTGGCGCCAAACACGGCGAGCCACAGCCCGATCGTGACGCCGTCGAAGTGGAACTTCGCCTGCCCGTAAAGGACCGCGACGGTACCCGGGATGTCGCCATTGATTGCAAAGATCAGGAACATTGCCATGAGCGGGGCGAGAGCCGGAAAGCTCAGCGCCCATTTGAGCGGCGCGAACGGATTGAGCGCCTTCACGTCCAGCGGGGCGCGGCTCGGCACCCGGCTTTCCTTGAGCACGGTGAGTGCCAGCACCAGATTGAGCCCGTTGAGCACGGCCGCTACGAGGAACGGCGCGCGCAGGAAATAGACGCTGAGCAGCCCGCCCAGCGCCGGTCCGATGATGAACCCGACGCCAAACGCCGCGCTCATCCAGCTGAAGCGCTGCGCCCGGTCCTTCTCGTCGGTGATGTCGGCGATATAGGCCCCCGCGACCGACATGTTGGCGCTGGTGATGCCAGCGATGATCCGCCCGACGACGAGCACCCACAGGGTCGGCGTGAACGCCATGATCAGGTAATCGACCGCCGCGCCGGCGAGCGACACGATCAGCACCGGCCGCCGCCCGATCCGGTCGGAAAGCATGCCCAGGATTGGCGCGAACACGAACTGCATCGCGGCATAGGACGCGAGGATCAGGCCCTAGATGGTCGAGACCTCGCCCTGGCCGGTGAGCTCCTCGAGCAGCGACGGCAGGATCGGGAAGATCAGCCCGATGCCGATGGCGTCCAGCATGCAAACCGCGATGATGACAAACAGCGAGCGGTTCATCGGCCGCCTCCTTATCAACGATAAAGCAACTTATCGGTGATAAAGTGCTTTATCGGTGATAAGTCAAGACCCATGGCCATCGAACGCGAAAAAATCCTCGATACCGCCCTCGTGGTCCTGAACGAGGTGGGACTGGATGCCCTGACCACGCGCAAGCTTGCCGAACGGCTGGGGGTGCAGCAGCCGGCGCTGTACTGGCATTTCCGCAGCAAAGGCGACCTGCTCGACGCGCTCAACGGCGAGATCCTGGAGCGCTTCCACACCCACCATGTCCCCGCTCCAGGCGAACGCTGGGACGCGTTCCTCCTGGCGAATGCGCGCAGCTTTCGCCGCGCGCTGCTGGCGGTGCGCAACGGCGCCCGCATCAACGCCGGCACCCGTCCCAACGCCTCGCAGTTCGCCGATGCGGAAAAGCAGCTCCGGCTCTACGTCGACGCCGGCTTTTCGGCCGATGAGGCGTTCAACATTTCGGTCGCCGTGGCCCGTTATGTCGTGGGCTTCGTGCTCGAGGAGCAGGACGAGCGCGCCGACGAAGAAGCCCCGGGCATGGACCCGATGGACCAGGTCGCCCCCTTCCCGCTCCTCGCCGGCGCGCTGCGGCCGCTGATCACGACGGGCACGATCAATACCGAGGCGGTGTTCGAAGCCGGCCTCGCCTACATGGTGAACGGCATGCGCGCGAGCCTCGTCGGCCGCGAGGCGCAGGCCCCGATCCGTAGAGGCCGCCGCCCCGAACGCGCCGTTCCGCCGACGCGCTCGCCGCCGCCCGGTCGCCCCGGGAGCCGTTGAAGACGCCTCGCGGGTGTGCGACGCAACATTCGGACATCACCGCGGGGGCCGCCAATGTTCCGCAAGCTTAGCCTGGCGTTTGCTGCCACGATCATTCTGTCCGCGTGGGCAGCTTGCTCGCCGGCCCTTGCCATCTTCGGCGGGCACCCCGTCAGCGACAAGGATCTCATCGCCCGTTCGGTGGTTCTGATCAGCTTTGTAAACCAGGAGGGACAGACCGCGATCTGCAGCGGCGTGTTGGTCCAGCCGCGGATCGTGGTGACGGCTGCCCATTGCACGGTCGGCGACATGGCCAGCATGAGCGTGCGCTTCGGCGCGCAGGCCAACATGGCCGACGCCGATCATGTTCGGTCAGTCGTCGCGATCAAGCGGCCCGACCACTGGGACGAGAGTAAGGCGATCGAAACTCCTCGATACTTCTACGACATCGCGTTGCTGAAACTGTCGGCCGATGCGCCGGCGGGAAGCTATGAGATGCAGCTCGTCGACAAGAACGTCGACCATTCCGGGATCAAGGAGGTGATGATCGCCGGCTTCGGCGCGGCGGCGTCGGACGGCGGCGCCGGCACTGCGGACGTCGACTATCACCTGAAAGAGGCCAAGGTTCGGGTCATCGGCTTTGACGACAGCGGCATGCAACTCGACTCGTCGTCGGGAGCCGGCGCCTGCCTCGGTGACTCAGGCGGGCCTGCCTTTGCTCCGAACGGTCGAAACTTCGTTCTGATCGGCACCCTCGTCGACGTCGGCGAGGAGAGCGGCCCGAACGTCTGCATCTTTGCCGCGAACTACACCGACACGACCTACTGGGTCGATTGGGTGGAAGGAAATTCGTTCACGTTGATGCAGAACCTGCTCTAGGGGCAAGCCCTCTGGCCCTGCCGGCAAAGCTGTGAGACGACTCCCCGTTGGGTTTGGGGAGCGCCAATGTTCGAGTCTTGGGACACCTTCTACCTGCTGACCGGCACCTCAGCGGCGGCCCTGGTCGGCATGATGTTCGTGGTCACCACGCTGACCGCCGAGATCGCTACCGAGCGCGTCGAGCGCGGCATCATCATTTATCAGAACCCGACCATCTTCCATCTCGGGGCGATCTTCCTCGCGAGCGCGCTCGCGGTGATGCCGGAACATCTGCTGATGGCGACAGCGGCCCTGCTCCTGATCCTCGGCATTGTCGGTGCGGTCTATTCCGCACTCACGCTCCGCCGGACGATTGAGTCCTACGAGTTTTACAGGTCGACCCTCGCCGACCGGGCTTTTTACGGCGCCCTGCCCTGCCTGCTCTATCTGGCTTTGGCGGCCGGCGCGGCGGCAGCTTTCGCCAGTTCCGATCTTGCTGCGGAAACCATCGGCGCGGCCGCGCTGGCTCTCCTCCTCGTCTCGATCCGCAACGCCTGGGACGTCGCAAGGTTCGCGGTCCGCGTCGCATGGAAGCAGCGCTCGAAAGACAAATCGAGCGATGCGGCCGAGTAGAACGTTGCCCTAGTGGCAGGCGGCCTTCAAGGCTGCGATCGCCGCGCTCGACCCCTTGGCGGGGAAATCGAAATCGTTCGCCAGCGAAAACTGATTGTTAACGTGCGGGGCGAGCCCCACGGAAATAATGCGGCGAGCGCTGGCGACACGGCCCATCCACTCGGTCGCCGCGGGTCCAATGAAGGCAACACCGCCGGTCGGTGTACCCTGAGTAAGACTCACGAAGGGGACTTCAACGCGGTAGGATCCCCCGTTCATGCCTGGGGCATCAGGTCCCAGCAACACATTCACCTGGTTGAGGTTCGCGACAATCGAAGCAAGCTGGTCCCTTCGAACCTGGTATTCGAAGCCGATCTTCCCGTCGAAGCAGTAGAATCCGAGGAGGGAGCCCTTTGCGTTGGCTATTCCCGCCACCGGAATACCAGCCGTTGGGTCTTGATAAAGCGTCCACACATCCTGCCTGGGTCCCGTCGGACCGGACGGGGCGGCTTCTGCCGCCGCAGGCGGGGTGCCCGAAGGCGGGCCCGCGTCGCTGCTGTCGTCAAACCCGGCTTCATCATAGTTCTCTTGGCACTCGCCAACGACTTCCGAAAGGCTGTCTCGCTCAAGTGCATCCGCCGGAGAGAGGTCGATCTCGTGAGTACCCGCATTCCCCGGCTTGCCAGGTCCGGAACTGTCGGCGGGCGCAATCGCGATCCCCACCACCCGGTTCTGCCCGACCGAAGCAATCCGCATAGCGACTGCATCTTCAAGAACAAAGCTCCAGTCGCTCCCACCGTCGACGCGTTCGACCACCTGGCTCTCGACCTGCGGCTGATCGCCCGATGCGGCGGCGTAAGTGATGATCAACCGGGCCTTCGCAGCGGCGGCAAGCCAAGGCTCGGCGTTACGTTTCGCCACGCTGTAGATCACCGAAATGTCGATGGCATCGCACTTAACGGTGACTGAGGTGCCCACGCCGTCACCCATTGATGCCGTCGCGCTAAGGCCGTCGGGATCGCTCTCGCTCCATACATGTGCCGGCGGTCCCTGCGACGCATCCGCCGCCTGGGCCGGCGCCGATGCGGCCCCCGTCTCGCTCTCCGCCGATGGCCCCGGCTGCGCCTCTCCCGTGGTCCACCCGCTCGGCCCCTTGGGCGCGGGCACGGCAGCGGAGGCTGGCGCGACACACTGGCTGGCGACGGACTCGACAGAAAGACCGAGCCCCGTGACCGGCACCGTCATCGCCGCGGTAACGGTCGCCAGGTCGCGGCGCGCGATACCGACATCGAGATGCTGGCCGGCCCCCAGGCCAAGATTCAGCGCCGCTTTCGACGCGGCAGGGTCGGTGACGCTGAGCTGGATGCGGCCGTCGACCGTCGCCACGTCGGCATCGGCGACGACCTGCCCGTCCATGCTCTCGTCTTTCGCGAAGACGAGGTGCAGCACATCCACGCCCCGAAGATCGCTCGGCAGTTCGCGGCCAGGGATCAGCAACTTCGCGACGAGCTGACCATCATCGTTGCAGGCAAACACCAGGCTGCGATTGGCCTCGTCGTACGATGCCGAGGCCGGCGTCGTGCCTGCATCAGTCCAGTCGGCCGCAAAACACGGTCCGGCGAAAACGGCCAAAACGGCCGCGGCAAGCGCTGCGGAAAATCTCAAAACCAGTCCCCCAAGACGCGACGCCCCCGTCGCGAAACTGCCGACCCACGGCAGCATCCAATACAGCTCAAAGAAACGGCGCCCGTAGGCGCCGCAAAATGTTGGTCCAGCCGCCGCTAGTGCGCGACGGTTCCGGCTTCGTCGCCGTCGAGCGTGAGATCGGGGACGACGGGCGCCGCCTTCGGCGCCTCCTCCTCGTACTTCCACTCGATCGGCTCAGGCTGGCGGATCAGCGCGTGGCTCAGCACCTCGTCCATCCGGCTAACCGGCACGATCTCCATGCCCTTGGTGACGATCTCGGGAATCTCCTTGAGATCGCGCACGTTGTCGGCGGGGATCAGCACCTTCTTGATGCCGAAACGGAGCGCTGCGAGCAGCTTCTCCTTGAGTCCGCCGATCGGCAGCACCCGGCCCCTCAGCGTCACTTCGCCGGTCATCGCAAGGTCGTGGCGCACCGGAATGCCGGTCATCACCGAAACGATCGCGGTGGCCATGGCGATGCCCGCCGACGGCCCGTCCTTGGGCGTCGCGCCTTCCGGCACGTGCACGTGGATGTCGCGCGTGTCGAACAGCGGCGGCTTGATGCCGAGGTCGACCGCCCGCGAGCGAACATAGCCGTTCGCCGCCGAGATCGACTCCTTCATCACGTCCTTGAGGTTGCCGGTGACAGTCATGCGCCCCTTGCCGTGGGTCATGATCGCCTCGATGGTCAGCGTCTCGCCGCCCACCGATGTCCAGGCGAGCCCGGTGACGAACCCGACCTGCGGCTCGGCATCGACCATCTCGTTCCGGAAATAGGCCGGCCCGAGATATTCCTCGAGCAGCTCGGGCGTGATCTCGACCTTCTTGTCCTTGGCTTGCAGAATGGCGCGGACGGCCTTGCGCATCAGCTTCGAGATTTCGCGCTTGAGGTTACGGACGCCGGCCTCGCGCGTGTAGTCGCGCACGACCTTCATCAGCATCTCGTCGCTGAGCACGAATTCCTCGGCCTTGAGCCCGTTCTCCTTGAGGGTCTCGGGGATCAGGTGCCGGCGGGCGATTTCGAACTTCTCCTCTTCGGTGTAACCGGCGAGGCGAATGATCTCCATGCGGTCCATCAGCGGGCCGGGAATGTTGAGCGTGTTCGAGGTGGTGACGAACATCACGTCGCTGAGGTCGTAGTCGACCTCGAGATAGTGGTCGTTGAACGTGTTGTTCTGCTCCGGGTCGAGCACTTCGAGCAGCGCCGACGACGGATCGCCACGGAAATCCATGCCCATCTTGTCGATCTCGTCGAGCAGGAAGAGCGGATTGGTCTTGCCGGCCTTGCGCATCGACTGGATGACCTTGCCGGGCATCGAGCCGATATAGGTCCGCCGGTGGCCGCGGATTTCGGCCTCGTCGCGCACGCCGCCGAGCGACATGCGGATGAACTCGCGGCCGGTCGCCTTGGCGATCGACTTGCCGAGCGAGGTCTTGCCCACGCCGGGCGGGCCGACGAGGCAGAGGATCGGGCCCTTGAGCTTGCCGGTCCGCGCCTGCACGGCGAGGTACTCGACGATCCGCTCCTTGACCTTCTCGAGGCCGTAATGATCGGCGTCGAGCACCTCCTGGGCATAGTTCAGGTCGGTCTTGATCTTGGACTTCTTGCCCCACGGGATCGACAGCAGCCAGTCGAGGTAGTTGCGAACGACCGTCGCTTCAGCCGACATCGGGCTCATCGTGCGCAGCTTCTTGAGCTCGCCCTCGGCCTTGGTCCGCGCTTCCTTGCTCAGCTTGGTCTTCTTGATGCGCTCCTCGAGCTCGGTGAGCTCGTTGGAGCCCTCCTCGCCGTCGCCCAGCTCGCGCTGGATCGCCTTCATCTGCTCGTTGAGGTAGTACTCGCGCTGCGTCTTCTCCATCTGCCGCTTGACGCGGGAGCGGATGCGCTTTTCGACCTGCAGCACGCCGATCTCGCCCTCCATGAGGCCGAGGATCTTCTGCAGCCGCTCCGCGACCGAAACGGTCGCCAGCAGGTCTTCCTTCTCGGTGATCTTGATGACCAGGTGGCTGCCGATGGTGTCGGCGAGCTTGCTTGCGTTCTCGATCTGGGCGACCGCGCTCACGACCTCGGCCGAGATCTTCTTGTTGAGCTTGACGTAGTTCTCGAACTCCGTCTGGGCCGAGCGCGCCAAAGCCTCGACCTCGACGGCGTCGCTGTCGGGCTCGAGCAGAGCAGTGGCCTCGGCCTCGAAATATTCCTCGGTCTGGAGGTAGTGATCGATCGTCGCGCGATGCAGGCCTTCGACCAGCACCTTCACGGTGCCGTCGGGCAGCTTCAGCAGCTGGAGCACCGAAGCGATGGTGCCGGTCGGGAAGATGTCGCCGGGCTTCGGGTCGTCGTCCTGCGCATTCTTCTGGGTCACGACGAGGATGTGCTTGTCGTCGCGCATGACCTCTTCGAGCGCCTTCACCGACTTTTCGCGGCCGACGAAGAGCGGCACGATCATGCCGGGGAAAACGACAATGTCTCTCAGGGGGAGGACCGGATAGACCCGGTCCCGATCGAATTCGGCGCCGTGTGTGGGAGCGTCCGACATAGTTTGTCCTTTCCAGAGGCACGCTGGCGGATGAACGATACGAGCCTCAACAGCAATCAGTTCAGCGCCGAGGAGTGGCCGCTTGCCTGATTCTGCTCATTAAATAGGGTCTCACGCCACGAGCACAAGTCAATCACGGCCCGCCGGCCCCCCCATCGGCGCATGGATGCTGCGTCACAAGCGCAACACAGGGTTTCACGGCCGCCGGCCCACATAGCGGGCGCGGGGACGGATCAACGCCCCGGATTGCGCCTGTTCCAGCATGTGGGCGAGCCAGCCGACGCTGCGGGCCATCGCAAACAGCTCGACAGGCGCCGTTTCGGGCAGGGCGAGGACGTCAGCCAGCGCAGCCAGGGCAAAATCGACATTCGGGGCCTCGCCGACCGTGTCCTCACTGGCCGCCGCCAGGTCGCGATAGACGGCCGGGGGTTGGAAAGCCGCGAGCAGGGCCCTCGCCCGCACATCCCCGTCCGGATAGAGCGGATGACCGAGCGCCGGGACCGCACGGCCTTCCGCCAGCCGCTCGCTGATCGCCGCGCTGGCGCCGATCTCCCCTGCCCGGCGGGCCAGCAATCGCGCCGCCAGCGCGGCACTGCCGTGGAGCGGCCCGGTCAAGGTCGCGAGCGCTGCCAGCATGCCGGCCGGCAACGACGCCCCGGTCGACACGGCAACGCGCCCGGCGAACGTCGAGGCGTTGAGCTCATGATCGGCGAGCAGCACCAGTGTGCGACGCAACAGCTCGGCGGCGTCGGCCCGCCCCCAGCGCCGCGCCAGCCTCATGTGGATCGGTTCCGCGCCGGGCCCGCAAAGCACGTTTGCCGTGGCGGCGAGCACGCGGCACGCCTCAATAATCAGCGCCCGCTCGCCAAGCCCCCGGCTATGCGGCGCCACCGTCACCACGGCCGCAAGATGGGAGAACAGCGCGGGAAGCCCACGCTCGTCTGCGGCTGCGGCCAGCTTGGTGGAGCCGAGCTCAAGCGGCCCGTCGGCTGCCCAGAGCAGTCGCGCCACATCTTCCGCCGTAGCGGTCTCCGCCAGGCTCGCGGCATCTTCGCCGCGATAGTAGAGCCGCCCCTCGATCACCGTCGAAATCGCCGAAGGCAACACCGGCTCGCCCCAGCGGATCGCGTCCGCCGCAACCTCCCGGGCCGACGGCCGGCCAGCCCGCCGCGCCGCAAGTCGCTCGACATCGGCAGCACTGTACAGAGACCGCCGCGGATCGGCAGGATCGGGCTTGGCGCGCACGCGCCCGCGGCTGACGCTAGCGTAAAGGGTCTGCGGTTTGATCGAGAGCCGCTCGATGGCCTCGCCGGCGGTGAGCCACATTGATCAATTCCATCAAGATTGACGTCAATGTTGAGCACCCTAATCTTTCCTCTCATCGATGGAAAGGTGAGTACGATGCAGAGCGGACTGGATGATGTGGTGGCAGCGGAAACCGTGCTGTCCGACGTGGACGGATTGGCCGGACGCTTGATCGTTCGTGGGCACTCGCTCGACGAACTGGCCGGTCGGGTGCGTTTCGAAGCGGTCGTCGACCTGCTTCTCGACGGCCTCCTGGCCCCCGTGCCCGACGAGGCGTCGATCGGCGTGGCCCGGGTCGAGATGTTCCGCTATTTCGCGCCGCGGCTGTCGAGTTTCGCGGGCCTCGCCCCTTTCGATGCCATGCGCGCCGCGATTGCCTTGCTCCCGGACGGAACCGGCCCCGAGACGGCCACCGCTCTTCTCGCCGCACCGGCGGTTCTGGTGCCGGCTTTGGCTCGTGCCACCAACGCCCTGTCACCGGTCGCCCCGCTCGCCACCGCTCCCCACGCGCACGACATCCTGCGAATGCTGCACGGACGCGATCCGGGCGAGGCGGAAGCCGCCGCGCTCGACACCTATCTCGTGACTGTCGCCGATCACGGCCTCAATGCCTCGACCTTCACCGCGCGGGTCGTCGCCTCGACCCAGGCAGGCCTCGTCTCCTCGACGCTCGCAGCCCTCGGCGCCCTCAAGGGGCCCCTCCACGGTGGCGCGCCGGGCCCTGTGCTCGATATGCTCGATGCCGTCGGCACGCCCGAGCGGGCCGAGCCTGTCCTGCGCAAGATGCTCGCTCGCGGGGAGCGGCTGATGGGCTTCGGCCACCGCATCTATCGCGTCCGCGATCCGCGGGCCGATGCATTGAAGGCCGCCCTGCTGCGCCTGCCCCCATCCCCACGCATGACCCTCGCATTGGCCGTCGAGACGGCCGCACTCAAATTGCTCCGCGAAAAGAAGCCGGACCGGCCCCTCGATACCAATGTCGAGTTCTTCACCGCGCTGCTGCTCGACGCGCTGGGCTTTCCACGAGAGATGTTCACGGCGGTCTTCGCCATCGGCCGCACCGCCGGATGGCTCGCACACGCCCGCGAACAGGCGCTTTCCGGCCGTTTGATCCGCCCGAAATCGCTCTACGTGGGCCCCGCCCCGCGCCGCGCGGCCTAACTGCCCTAGTCGAACCGCGCGATGCCGAGGCCAGACTCTCCCGCCGCGGCATAGATAAGATAGGTCCGGCCATTCTCCCTGAAGATCGCCGGGTCGCGGAGCGCGTGCTCCGGGCCATCCGCGGCGCCGGCCCGTGAGGTAACAACAGGGAGCGAGACCCCCTCCCATTGTTCTTCCGGGCGGAGCACTTCGCGGGCGGGACCCGCGCGCCAGAAGTACCGCGAGAGATCGATATCGGCCGCAAGGATTCGTTCGGGCGCATCGCCGATGCGCGAGAAATAGACGGTGAGCGTGTCCCCATCGGCAGACAGCGCAACATGCCGGACGTCGCCAGGCCCATTGGCATCGCGTCCCGTCATCGGAAACGCCGGTCGCCAGCGGCGCTTGAATGGGCCGTCCAGCGCCCCGCCCTGATACATCACGCCGCCCTTCGACATCCCCACCCAGCCACCCCGCCACGGGACGAGGCGGAGGTAGAAGCCCGCAATTGGATCAGGCCGAGCCGTGAAGGACAGTCCGTCTGCTGATTGCGCGAGGAACGACAACTGCCGCCGATGACCGCGCGCCGGCCCGTGGAAGGCCATCACGATCCGACGGCCGGCCTCATCCACATGGACATCGGGTGACGCGACGTGGCCGTGTGCGCCGGTCGCGTCAGCCAACTGCAACGTGCCTCCGGCATGGATGCGCCACGGGCCCTCGAGCCGGTCGGCGATCGCCAGCCGAATGGACGTCCCCGAATGGTGCGCGAAATAGAGGTAGTAGGTGCCGAGCCGGCCCGGCAACCAGTCCGGCGCTCGGATCAGCGAGGGTCCGTTAATGTTGCCTCCCTCGCCCCTCGGCATCATAGTCGCGGTGATGATCGCCGTGCCGAGACGGACGGCTCCCGCGGAGAAAGGCGGCATTGGTGGCGCTGGTGGCGGCATGCGAACCATAGCCCTGGCGGGAGTACCCCGGGTGGCGTTCATCTGCGGCTGCGGGCACAGCGGCACCACACTGGCCGCGACGATACTGTCGACACACCCCGAACTATACGTTCCCTTGTCGGAAAGCGCTGCTTTTCTGTACGTCTGGCATCGCCGTTTCCGGCGGCTACTCAAGCTTCGTAACGCGACCCTGCGGGCCGGCAAATCGTACTTGGTCGAAAAGACGCCGCGCCACATCAACCGTCTCGACCTTATCCGTCGCGAGGTACCGGACGCCAAATTCGTCATCATGGTGCGGGACGGCCGTGACGTGACGGCATCACTGGGCAAGCGCCACGGCGGCAACTTCGAAGCTGGTCTTGCCCGATGGGTCCACGAAACTGAAATCTCCCTCGGCCAGAGGGGGCGTGCGGACGCGCACTTGCAGCGCTACGAGGATCTCATCGTTGACCCGGTCAGCTCCTTGCAGCGCATTTGCGATTTTCTTGGCGTCCCCTACCTCGCCTCGATGCTGGACTACCATCGTGAACCGCATTTGTGGTTCGGACGGGACTCGGTCGTGCGCGGCTCCGGCATCGGCGCGGGCGAGCACGAAGACCTGCGGAACTGGCAGGTGAACCAGCCTATCTTCGACGGTCGCGGCCGTTGGAAGTCGGAACTGCCGGCCGCCTGTATTGATCGGCTTCGCGCGGGGCGTCCGCGAGAGCTGATGGAGACCTTCGGCTACGCAGCAGACTAGGCCGCCGGCTTAGGCGGTAGCTGACCACCGGGAGTGCTGAGCGAGATTTTCATCTCGTCCTCGGTCATATCGGCCGGAACGTCCCCGAACAGCGGCGTCGACAAATAACGTTCGCCGGTGTCGGGTAGCATGGCGAGGATCGTCGAGCCCGGAGCCGCTTTTTCTGCAATGCGCAGTGCCGTCGCGAAGGTGCCGCCCGACGTTATGCCGACGAAAATGCCCTCCTGCTTGGCGAGCTGTTGGCTCCATTTGAGCGCGTCCGGGCCGGGAATGGTGATGATCTCGTCGATGAGGTTCATCGCCACGGCGTCGCCGGTAATCTTCGGGATGAAGTCGGGGCTCCAACCCTGGAACGGATGCGGCTTCCAGGCGGCGTGCCGGGCCGACGGCGTGCCGTCGGGATTGCGTGGCTGGTCTGCGTGCGAGGTCAACATCGGCGCAGTTTCGGGTTCGCCGACGACGATCCTCGTGTCAGGGCGCTTCTCGCGCAGCACGCGCGCCACGCCCTTCAGCGTCCCGCCGGTGCCGAAGCCGGTCACCCAATAGTCGAGCCGCTCGCCCTCGAAATCGCGGAGGATTTCTTGCGCGGTGGTGCGCGAGTGATAGTCCGGATTGGCTTCGTTCTCGAACTGCCGGCTCATCCACCAACCATGTTTGGCGGCGAGCTCCTTGGTCTTTTCGACCATGCCGCTGGCCCCGATTGAGGCCGGCGTCAGCACCACCTTGGCGCCGAGGAAACGCATCAGCTTGCGCCGCTCGACCGAAAAGCTCTCGGCCATGGTGACCACCAGCGGATAGCCCTTGGCGGCGCAGACCATGGCGAGGCCGATGCCCGTATTGCCGGAGGTCGATTCGACGACGGTCTGGCCGGGCTTGAGCTCGCCCGATTTCTCAGCGGCCTCGATGACGCCCAGAGCCAGCCTGTCCTTGACCGAGCCCAGCGGGTTGAACGCCTCGACCTTGACGTAGAGGTTGATGCCCTTGGGGCCGAGCTTGTTGATCCGCACAACCGGCGTGTTGCCGACGGTCCCCAGGATGCTGTCGTATTTCATGGCCGTTCCTCCGCCGCGTGACGCGATGCAACCTAGCCTCTCGGATGGACAAAAGCGATGCGTCCGGCGACGACTGAGCGGAGCAGAGGTCGCGACGCCCGGTCCAAATACCCGACACTCCAGACGAAAACGCCGGGCGACAAGCCCGGCGTCTCACAACTGGTAGCAGTCGATGTCGAGGGATCAGGCGCTCGAAGCCTGTGCCTCTTCCTTCTTGCGCTCGGAATAGATGTAGAGCGGGCGGGCGTCTTTGTTGTTGACGACCTCCTCGGAGATCACGACCTCTTCGACGCCGTCGAGCGAGGGCAGATCGAACATCGTGTCGAGCAGGATGCCTTCCATGATCGAGCGCAGGCCGCGCGCCCCGGTCTTGCGGTCGATCGCGTGGTGGGCAATCGCCTTGAGCGCATCCTCGTGGAAGGTGAGCTCGGTGTCTTCCATGGCGAACAGCCGCTGATACTGGCGCACCAATGCGTTCTTGGGCTCGGTCAGGATCTGGATGAGCGCGGGCTCGTCGAGGTCCTCGAGGGTCGCAATCACCGGCAGACGGCCGATGAATTCGGGGATGAGTCCGAACTTCACCAGATCTTCCGGCGCGACCTCCTTGAGGATGTCGCCGACGCGGCGGTCACGGGGATCCTTGACGGTCGCCGAGAAGCCGATGCCCGACCCGTCCGAACGGGCCGCAATGATCTTTTCGAGGCCGGCGAAGGCGCCACCGCAGATGAAGAGGATGTTGGTGGTGTCGACCTGCAGGAACTCCTGCTGGGGGTGCTTGCGGCCGCCCTGCGGCGGAACGGAAGCGACGGTGCCTTCCATGATCTTCAGCAGGGCCTGTTGCACGCCCTCGCCGCTCACGTCGCGGGTGATCGAGGGATTGTCCGACTTGCGCGAAATCTTGTCGACTTCGTCGATATAGACGATGCCGCGCTGCGCCTTCTCGACATTGTAGTCAGCGGCCTGGAGCAGCTTCAGGATGATGTTCTCGACGTCCTCGCCGACATAGCCGGCTTCCGTGAGGGTCGTCGCGTCCGCCATGGTGAAGGGCACGTCGAGGATTCGGGCCAGCGTTTGCGCCAGCAGGGTCTTGCCCGTGCCGGTCGGGCCGACGAGGAGGATGTTGGACTTCGAGAGCTCCACGTCCTGATTCTTGGTCGCGTGGTGCAGCCGCTTGTAGTGGTTGTGGACGGCGACCGAGAGGTTACGCTTCGCCCGCGCCTGGCCGATCACGTAATCGTCCAGCACCTTGTAGATTTCCTGCGGGGTGGGAACGCCCTCGCTCGACTTAAGCGTCGAGGTCTTGTTCTCCTCGCGGATGATGTCCATGCACAACTCGACGCATTCGTCGCAGATGAACACGGTCGGTCCGGCAATGAGCTTGCGCACCTCGTGCTGCGACTTGCCGCAGAACGAGCAGTACAGCGTATTCTTGCTGGTTTCGCCGGTGGAACTTTCCTTCGACATCCATCACTCCTGGGGAGCTCGCGCTCCCACCAGTCCGTGCGTCGTTCAGGCTAACGCACGAGACTTAAAGAATATCTTGCCTGCTTGACCTTAGCGGGCCGGTTTACGCCTCACAATGACGGGAGTGACACACTCCACCCCCGGAACGCAGCAACCTTAACGCCGACGATTTTACGCGGCTTCCGGCGCCGGGCGCTTCTCGAACACCTGGTCGATAATGCCGAAGGCCTTGGCTTCTTCCGCCGACAGGAAATTATCGCGGTCGAGCGCCTTCTCGATTTCATCGTAAGTGCGGCCCGTGTGCTTCTCGTAAATCTGGTTCAGCCGGCGCTTCAGGTTCTCGGTGTAACGGGCATGAATCTGAATGTCCGTGGCCTGTCCCTGGAAGCCGCCCGAAGGCTGGTGGACCATCACGGTGGCGTTGGGAAGCGCGCCGCGCATGCCCTTTTCGCCAGCGGCCAACAGCAGGGAGCCCATCGAAGCCGCCTGCCCGGTGCAGAGCGTCGCGACCGGCGGGCGGATGAACTGCATCGTGTCGTAGATCGCGAGCCCGGAGGTCACCACGCCGCCCGGCGAGTTGATGTAGAGGTTGATCTCTTTCTTGGGGTTCTCGGACTCGAGGAACAGCAACTGCGCCACGATCAGCGAAGCCATGCCGTCCTCGACAGGCCCCGTCACGAAAATGATGCGCTCCTTGAGAAGCCGCGAATAAATGTCGAACGCGCGTTCGCCGCGGTTGGTCTGCTCGACCACGGTCGGCACGAGATAATTGGTGAAGGTGTCGATAGGATCTCTCATCCTGATGCCCCTGATGCTGTTGCCGAATCGGCGCCGGATCGGGCCGAGTGCAGACGACACCGCGTTAATGCGCGGTAAAGGCAGAGATAGGCGGGACTGTGGCGGTGTTCAACGCGGTCACAGCGGCGTTCCCGAGGCGGCGCGGTCAAACCGCCTGCCGCGCCCGGTTTCCAACCCGCGGCGGACTGGTTGCAGTGGCCGGCTTCTGCCAATGTGGGAGCGGGAATTTCCCGGGAGAACACGCAAGATGAAACTGCTCACCACGCTGGCTGCAGCGGCTCTGCTCGCGGGCCTCTGCGCTCCGGCACTCGCCGCAAACACCGCCTCGAAAGTCTTTTCCAGCTCCGAATCCTCGAGCCCCGAAGTCAATCCCGCTCCCTCGCCGGATCCCAATCCGGCGCCGGCTCCTGACGATGCCTCGAGCGCCGCGATGCCCGATGCCTCCAGCGCTACCCAGCCCGACAATCCCTCGAGCAGCGCCGAAGACGCGCAGGCGAGCGGCCCGGTGGTCACTGCCCGGGCCCCTCAGACGGTACTCGATGAGCTCAGCCAGCTCGGATATCCGGGCAAGCTCGGCAAGATGGACAGTGGCAACACCAGCATTTCGGTGAGGATCGCGGGCCTTAACACCTACATCGACTTCTACGATTGCGACGACGACCTGACCAATTGCGACACCTTGCTGTTCAACGTCCCCCTGAACATCAAGGGCGGGACCACGCCCGGCAAGGCCAATGACTGGAACAGCAAGCAGATCGTCGGGCGCGTCTGGCTCGACGACAACGCCGAGCCGACGCTCGATTTCAACGTCTCGACATTCGAGGGGGTCAGTCCGTCGGTGTTCGATGAAACCGTCCGCAGCTGGGCCGACGCCATCGAAGAATTCAAGAACTCGTTCTGATGACCGCTTTCGACATCGTGGCGGAGGCCCGCACGGCCTCCGCCGACCCACGGGACCCCGCCTTCTATGGCGATCCCTACAGCTTTTATCGCGCCCTGCACGACCAGAGCCCGGCTTTCGTCTGGAGCAATTACGGCCATTGGTGTTTCTCCGGTTTCAAGGAGGTCAACGCGCTGCTGCGCGACAAGCGCTTCGGCCGGCAGATCACCCACATCATGAGCCGCGAGGAGCTGGGCTGGCCTGCCGCCAGTCCCCTGGCTGCTGCGTTCGACCAGACCGAGCGGTATTCGCTGCTCGCGCTGGAGCCACCTGCTCACACAAGGCTCAGGACCCTGGTCAACCGTGCATTTGTGTCACGGCATGTCGAGGGACTTCGGCCGCGCATCGCCGAACTCGCCAACCAGCTGATTGATGGCTTCGCCGCAACGGGTGAAGTGGAGCTGATCAAGGCGTTCGCGGCACCGATTCCGGCGGTGGTCATCGCCGAGATGATCGGGCTGCCCGCGGAGATGGCGGCGCAGCTGCTCAACTGGTCCAACCGCATGGTGCGGATGTACATGTTCGGCGTGACGCCCGAGGTGGAGCGTGACGCCAACCAGGCCTCACTCGATTTTATCGCCTATCTGCGCGAGGTCATCGCCGAGAGGCGCAGGACGCCGCGGGAGGACCTGCTGACTCACATGCTGACCGCCGATCCGGTCGACGGCCAGAAACTGAGCGAGGACGAGGTCATCTCGACCGCGATCCTGCTGTTGAACGCCGGCCATGAGGCGACAGTGCACACCACCGGCAACGCGGTCAAAACCATCCTCGAGAGCGGGCTCGACCCCAAGTCACTATTCGCAACGCCCGAACAAACCGCCGCGACGGTGGAGGAATGCCTCAGGTTCGACGCGCCGCTGCACATGTTCACGCGCTACGCGCTCGAGGACGTCGTGCTCGAAAACGGCCCCTCACTCAAGCGGGGTGAGGTCATCGGACTGATGCTGGGCGCCGCCAATCGCGACCCGGCACGCTTCGTCCACGCCGATCGGTTCGACCCCTTCCGCGCTGATGGGCAGAACGTCAGCTTCGGCGCCGGCATCCATTTCTGCATCGGCGCGCCGCTGGCCCGCATCGAGCTCCAGACCTCGCTTTCGACGCTGTTCGAGCGACTTCCAGACCTGAGGCTCGCCGAGACGCCGCGCTACAACGACGTCTATCATTTTCACGGGCTTGAACGGCTGCAGGTCGCCTGGACCCCGCCAGTTCATCATTAATCGCGGAACCCCTTGGGTTTCTGGGGAAACCTCGATAGGTTAACAAGAACCTAATGTCACTGGTGCAGGTGTCATGTTCCGCGTCATCATCGCCGCCGTCCTCGCCTCCTTCGCCTTTCCAGCCTTCGCGGATGCCCCCGCCGGAAGCGCCGTCGGAGTCAATCCGCAGGCCACAGCCCAGCTCGGCAGCAGCACAATCACGCTGTCCCCGGGCGCGTTGCTGTATATGGGCCAGAAGGTCACTACCGGCCCCAACGGTCAGGTGCAGGTGGTGTTTTCCGACGACACCCATCTGGTGATCGGCCCCGGGTCATCGCTGCTCATCTCCGAATACCTGCTGCGGAATGGCGGCGACACGGCGAGCAAGTTCGTGGTCAACGCACTTGCAGGCACCTACCGCTTCGTGACCGGCAATAGTCCGAAGGACGCCTACGAGATCCAAACCCCGACGGGGACGATCGGTGTGCGCGGCACCGCCTTTGACTTCAATATCGATCCAGTGACGCACCAGACCCACGTTCTGCTCTATCATGGCGGCGTGACCATGTGTTCCACCAGCGGTGGATGCGTGTTCATGAGCAGCCATTGCGGAGTTGGCGTCATTCCGCAGAACCAGGGCGCAGCGGTGCTTGGCAGCAACGACAAGAGCCTGTCGTCGATCGTCAAGAGTTTCCCCTATGCCAATTCGGAAAAGCCGCTGAAGACCGACTTCCAGGTCGGTCCGGGCAATGGCTGCGGCGGCGTCCATGTGTCGGCGCCTATCGCGCCGGCGGTCTCGGGCGGCTCAGGCGCCATGCCCCCGCCTCCGCCCCCGCCTCCGCCGCCATGCGTACCACCGCCATGCGTGCCACCGCCATGCTGGCACCCCTCGGTGCATTTCTCGCACAACCACTAGCTGGCGACGGCAGAGACGACGCTCCCACCTAACGCGTGAGGGTGCTCAGCACCGCCGGGATCGCGTCCGGCAAATCCTCGGAAATGAGGCCGTCTACCGTGCACCGGTTGGCGGCCTCGCCGTGAATCCAGACTGCCGCTGCGGCGGCGTCGAAGCCCGCCATCTTCTGCGCGAGCAGCCCTCCGACAATGCCGGCGAGCACATCGCCGGAGCCGGCCGTACCCAGGCTGGGCGGTGCATTGGCGTTGATCGCAGCACGTCCATCCGGCGTAGCGATGACGGTGTCGGCGCCCTTCATGATCACGATGGCTCCCGAGCGGGCGGCGGCGGCGCGAGCCCGTTCGAGCTTGTCGCCGGTCAGGTCGGGGAACAGGCGGGCGAACTCCCCCTCATGTGGCGTCATGACGACGGGACGATCCGGCCGCGCGCGCACCGCCTGGAACAATGTTTCAGCGTGGTCCTTGAACACAGTCAGCGCATCGGCGTCGAGCACCACGGCAGGGACACGCGCCAGCACGTCGAGGCTGCAGTCGCGTGTCTGCTGGGTCACGCCCGCAGCGGGTCCAATCACGAGGCTGTCCACGCGTGTGCCGATAAGCGAGCGGAACTCCTCCCGCGAGGCGAACGGCTTCAGCATCACCGCGGTCACGTGCGCCGCTTGTACCGTCAGGGCATCGGCCGCGCCGACGAGCGACACCGCCCCGGCTCCGGCCCGCAGCGCCGCAATCGCCGCGAGGCGCGCCGCACCGGTCTGCATCGCTCCGCCCGAGACGACCACGCAATGGCCGCGGGCATACTTGTAGGTCTCGAGCGGCAGCTTCGGGATCGACCAGAGGCCGGGTTCGTTGGCGAACGTCCTGGGTGCGATTTCGCCGAGCACACGATCCTCGATGCCGATATCGGCCAGCACCACCTCGCCACAATGCTCGCGGCCAGGCCTCAGCAGATGGCCGGGCTTCTTGCGAAAGAAGGTGACAGTGAGATCGGCTCTGATGGCCGTGCCCCGCACGGCGCCGGTCGCGCCGTCGATGCCGGACGGAATGTCGATGGCGATGATTGGAGCGCCACTCTTGTTCACTTCCGCGATTAGCGCCGCCAACTCACCGGTGACGTCGCGGTCGAGTCCGGCGCCGAGCAGCGCGTCGACGATCAGGTCCGAGCCTGTAACGGCGTTCCTAGCGGCGACCTCATCGGTGATGCCTACTAAGTCCTCCCTCATCTCCGGAAAAATACCGCCCCGACTCCACACCGGAAAGAAAAGGCGGGTCGCATTAACGGCCCGATCCGATGAGCCGGCACGACTTACCGACGATCGAGGTGAGAGGTAAACCCTGACCTGCCAGCCCAGCTCAGCTAGCTGCCGTGCCACGACGAACCCGTCGCCGCCATTGTTTCCTGGGCCGCACAACACCAGCACCGGGCGCTTCGAATAGCGTCGCAGGATTTCGTTGGTGACCGCCCTGCCCGCATTTTCCATCAACGTTAGCGACGGGACGCCGGAGGCCTCGGTCAGCCGGTCGGCGCGGGACATTTCGGCGGGAGTGAGGAGCTCGTGCATCGGGCGATGTTAGTCCACCCTGTCATTCCCGCGAAGGCGGGAATCCAGGGAGACGATCATCCCGTGCGCTTGGCTCGGGATTCCTGCGTCCGGGCAGCGCTTACGACTCGGCGAGGAACTCGAGCCGATTGCCTGCCGGATCAGCGGTGTGGAAGCGACGCGTGCCAGGAATGGCGTCGTCAAAATCGACCGTAGAGCCGGCCGCCTTCAACCCCCTCGGCGACAGCGTCGATGTTGGCCACAGCGAAGGCCGGATGGGCTTTGCGGGCAGGTCGGAAGTCCGCTTCAACGCCGAGGTGGACTTGCGATCCCCGGTGTCCAGCCACAGGCCGCCGCGGGCTCTCAAGCTGTCGGGCTTCTCAAGCTCGCGCCAGCCCAGTACATCGCAATAGAAGCCACGCGCAGCCTTCGCCGCCTGCCGGAATTGCCAACTGGACGTGATCGAGACGCACTGCGGCCCTCACAAATGAAAAGGCCGCCCGGAGGCGGCCCTGTCGGTCATGTGCGGCGATCAGCCGTGATCATGCCCCGCGTGATCGTCATGATCGTGGTGATGCTCGTCGGGAACATCCTCACCCTCGTCCTGGATGCGTTTGCCGAGCTCTTCGCGCGTCATCGGTATATCGGTCATCACGGCCTGGGCCGCGATGAAGTCGACGACCTTGTTCTCGAACACCGGAGCGCGCAGCCCCGCCAGCGCCTGCGGGTTCTTGCGGTAATAGTCGTAGACCTGCTGCTCCTGGCCCGGGAAGCGGCGCACCTCGGCGATCAGCGCCTGCTGGTGCTCATCCTCGGTCACCTCGACCTTGTTGGTGTTGCCGATCTCGGCCACCACCAGCCCGAGGCGAACCCGGCGCTCGGCGATCTTCCGGTACTGCTCGCGGGCTTCGGCCTCTGTCGTTCCCTCGTCCTCGAACGAACGGCCGTGTTCCTCGATCTCGTGCTTGACGCGTTCCCAGATCGAGTCGAACTCGGCATCGACCAGCTGCTCGGGCACCTGGAACTTGTGGCCCTCGTCGAGCCGGTCGAGGATCTGCCGCTTCACCGCCTGCCGGCTCATCGCTTCGAGCGCGGTGGTCAACTGCTCGCGGATGCTCCCACGCAGTGCGTTGAGATCGTCGAGGCCCAGCCGGCGGGCGAAATCGTCGTTGAGCTCGACGCCGGCCTGCGGGGCGTCGATGTGTAGGATGGTGACGTCGAACACCGCCGTCTTGCCGCGCAACTCCTCGCGCGAATAGTCGGCCGGGAAGGTAATGGTGACCGCCTTGCTGTCGCCCTTCTTCATGCCGACGAGCTGCTCTTCGAAGCCCGGCACGAAGTCGCCTGAGCCGACGACGAGATGGCTGTGGTCGGAACTGCCACCCTCGAACGTCTTGCCGTCGATGCGGCCGACAAAGGAGAGGCCGAGATTGTCGCCCTCGGCGACGACGCCGTCATCCGGCTTGGGCTCGTAACCGCGATTCCCGCGGAAGACGCGCCCCAGTTCTTTCTCGACGTCCTCGTCGGTGATCGGGACCACCGGATGCTCGAGCGCAAGGCCCGAAAAGTTCATCAGCTCGACGGCCGGCAAAACTTCGTAGCTGACGTCGAAATTGAGATCGGACTCGCCGTCGAGCACGCGATTAAGCGTGCCTTGGTCTTCCGGCAGATCGACCTTCGGCTGCGCCGCCGCCCGTTCGGAGCGGCTGGTCAGTGCGTCGCCGACGGTCGAGTTGATGGCGTCCTGCATGACCTCGGCCATGGCGGACTTGCCGTAGATCTTCTTGAGGTGACCGGCGGGCACCTTGCCGGGGCGGAAGCCCTTGATGTTGGCCTGGCTGCGCAATTCGCCCAGCCGCGCCTCGAGCCGGCCGGTCAGGTCGGACTTGGGGATGACCACGTTCAGCTTGCGCTTGAGGCCTTCATTGAGGGTTTCGGTGACCTGCATTCAACTGTCCGTTTCTCTGGCGATGCGGCGCGGGCGATCGTCGGGGGCGAACTGGTGCGGGTGAGAGGACTTGAACCTCCACGCCTTTCGGCGCTGGAACCTAAATCCAGTGCGTCTACCAGTTCCGCCACACCCGCTCGCCCTCCGGCCGGGCTGGCGTGCAGATATATGAAGCGCCGTGGCCAGTCAAAGCCCGATTGGACGATCGCCAACCCCGCTCGGGCCGGCGCTTCCCGGCGCTGGGCTGCTTATCGGTTTTGCGCCCGGACGCGGCGATTTTCGAGCTTGACCGGATTGGAAGCAGCGTGCCCATTGTTTGTGCAGCGCTCTTCCGATAGCGATACCGCGCCGCTTGAGGAGCGGCCGGCAAGCCGTTTGCCGGCTTTGGATTTCAACCGCCGGGCTGCCGCTGGCATGACCCGTGCATCCCGTTGGGCAAAGACCCCCAAGGGCCAAGTGGAGGCCGCAGTGAAGAAGATCGAAGCGATCGTCAAACCCTTCAAGCTCGATGAGGTGAAGGAGGCACTCCAGGAGGTGGGGCTGCAAGGCATCACCGTCACCGAAGCCAAGGGCTTCGGCCGCCAGAAAGGCCATACCGAGCTCTACCGGGGCGCCGAATACGTGGTCGACTTCCTGCCCAAGGTGAAGATCGAAGTGGTCTGCCCGGACGACTTCGCCGAAAAGGCCATCGAGGCGATCCGCACCGCGGCGCAAACCGGCCGCATCGGCGACGGCAAAATCTTCGTCTATTCGATCGAGCAGGCGATCCGCATCCGCACCGGCGAATTCGGCGACGACGCGCTCTAGCGCCGGCGTCTCAAAACAAACACTGACTTCTCAACGGGGAAAACCATGACGACTGGAAACGACATTCTCAAGAAGATCAAGGACGAAGGGATCAAATACGTCGATCTGCGCTTCACCGACCCGCGCGGCAAGCTGCAGCACGTGACCTTCGACCAGACCATGATCGACGAGGATATCTTTGAAGAAGGCACGATGTTCGACGGCTCCTCGATCGCCGGCTGGAAGGCGATCAACGAGTCCGACATGGTGCTGATGCCCGATCCGAATTCGGCCTATGTCGACCCGTTCTTCGGCGCCTCGACGCTCGCCATCAACTGCGACATTCTCGAGCCCCTCACCTACCAGCCGTACAATCGCGATCCGCGCACCACGGCCAAGAAGGCCGAGGCGTTCGTGAAGTCGTCGGGCCTGGGTGACTCGGTGTACTTCGGGCCCGAGCCCGAATTCTTCATCTTCGACGACGTCCGGTTCTCCAACACCACCTACAAGGTCGGGTTCGAAGTCGACTCCTCGGAGCTGCCGTCGAACAACGACACCGAATACGACATGGGCAATACCGGCCACCATATCGGGCTCAAGAAGGGCTACTTCCCGGTGCCGCCGCTCGACAGCGCACAGGACATGCGCGGCGAGATGCTGGCCGCGATGGGCGCCATGGGCGTGCCGATCGAAAAGCACCACCACGAGGTGGCCTCGGCCCAGCACGAGCTCGGCATGAAGTTCTCGCCGATCATCCAGGCGGCGGACAATGTGCAGATCTACAAATACGTGATCCACCAGGTCGCCAACGCCTACGGCAAGACCGTCACCTTCATGCCGAAACCCGTCTATGGCGACAACGGCTCGGGCATGCACTGCCACCAGTCGATCTGGAAGGACGGCAAGCCGCTGTTCGCGGGCGACCAGTATGCCGGCCTGTCGATGGACGCCCTCTACTACATCGGCGGCATCATCAAGCACGCCAAGGCGATCAACGCCTTCACCAACCCGACGACCAACTCGTACAAGCGCCTGGTGCCGGGCTTCGAAGCGCCGGTGCTGCTCGCCTATTCGGCGCGCAACCGCTCGGCCTCGTGCCGCATCCCGTTCGGCCAGTCGCCGAAGGCCAAGCGCGTCGAGGTCCGCTTCCCCGATCCTCTGGCGAACCCCTATCTCGGCTTTGCGGCGATGCTGATGGCCGGCGTCGACGGCATCAAGAACAAGATCCACCCGGGCGACCCGATGGACAAGGACCTCTACGAACTGCCGCCGGAAGAGCTGAAGGCGATCCCGACGGTCTGCGGCTCGCTGCGCGAAGCGCTGGAGAGCCTCGACAACGACCGCGGGTTCCTCAAGGCCGGTGGTGTGTTCGATGACGACCAGATCGACAGCTACATCGACCTCAAGATGACGGAAGTCATCAAGTTCGAGCACACCCCACACCCGGTCGAGTACGAGATGTACTACTCGGCCTGATCGTCAGGATCAGCGCATATGCGAAGGGGCCCCGCGGGGCCCCTTTTTTTTGTTTGGTCTGAGTGAGTGATTGCGGGAAGGCCTAGAACTCCGACCACTCGTCGGCTTTGACCGCCGCATTGCCCTCGCTCAGATATTTGCGCGCGGCCGCCTTGGTTTGCAGCGAGCGGGCGGGCTGCGGCCTGGCGGTCCTTGCGACCGTGGGCGGGTGCTGGTCGTGGCTCGCAGCACCATCGACCACGAAAACGTCGACGATCCGGTCGAGCTCGACCGCCTGGTTCTCGGTCTGCTCGATGGCGGCATTGGTCTGCTGGACGAGGGCGGCGTTGTGCTGCGTCATCTCGTCGACCTGCTTGACCGCGCCGGTAAGCTCGGCAATCGCCGTGGATTGATCGGTGGTCGCCCGGCTGATCTCCTCGATCAGAACGCCGTTCTCGTGAATGCCCTCGAGCATCGAGGTGACCTTGACGGTCGCCTCGGCCACCTTGCGGCTACCGACGCTGACCTCGGTGGACGACTGCTCGATCAAGGCCTTGACGTCGGCCGATGCGCCTGCCGCGGACTGCGCGAGGCGCCGCACCTCGACCGCAACCACGGCAAAGCCCTTGCCCGCGTCGCCGGCACGCGCCGCTTCGACCGACGCGTTGAGCGCGAGCAGATTGGTCTGGAACGCGATATCGTCGATCAGTCCGATGATGTTGGAAATCTTCGTCGAGGAGGCCGAGATGCGCTCCATCGCGTCATTGGCCTCCCCCATCACGCCGTTGGCTTCCGACGCGGTCTGCGACACGGCCCTCGCCTTGCCGCTCGCCGAAGTCGCCCGCGTGGCGTTCTCGTCGACGGTGGTCGAGAGCTGCTCGAGCGCTGCGGAGGTCTGTTCGACCGCCGCGGTCTGCTTGCTGGTGCGGTCGGCAAGGTCGTTGGCGCCGGACAGGATCTCACCCGTCGCCGTCTTGAGCGAGGCGGACGCGCCGCGCAATCGCACGACGACATCGCGCATCGTGGCGACCGATGCGTTGTAGGCGAGGCGCAGCTTCTCGAGGTCGCCGACGAAGACCTCGTCGATGACCGCGGTGAGATCGCCTTTCGCGAGGCGCGTCAGATGTGTGCCGAGCGATTTTACGGCGTTCTTCCGCGCCGTCGCCTCGGTGGCGTCGGTCGCGTACTTGACGACCTTGTAGGGCTTGCCGTGGGCATCGAAGATCGGGTTGTACGAGGCTTGAAGCCAGATCTCCCTGCCGCCCTTGCCAATGCGCCGGTATTCGCCCGCCGACGGTTCGCCGCGACGCAGGCGCGCCCAACCCTCGCGATATTCATCACCGTTGGCATAGACCGGATCGACGAAGATACGGTGGTGTTTGCCGACGATCTCGTCGAGGCTGTAGCCCATCGCGCGGCAGAAATTCTCGTTGGCGGTCAACACAATGCCGTCGAGGCTGAATTCGGCGATGGCCTGGGCCTTATTGATGGCGTTGAGCCGGCCGACGGCATCAAACCGCGACTTCAGTTGCCGCGTGATGTTGAACGCGACCTCGACGACGCGCACGACCTTGCCGCGGCGATCGCGCACCGGCACGTAGCTGGCGTGGAGGTAAATCTCTTCGCCGCCCTTGGCGAGGCGGGGATATTCGCCGCTGCGGGACTCGCCGGCAAGAACCGTGTCCCACATCGCCTTGTAGTCCGCGCTCTCTAGTGTCGCTGCATCGACGAACATGTCGTGCGACTTGCCGCGGACCTCGTCGAGGCTGTAGCCGCAGACTTCGAGGAACATCGGATTGGCGTCGAGCAGCTTGCGATCCGGCGAATACTCAGCCACCGGCTGCGCCCCCCACAGGCCGTCCACGAACTCCGGACCATGTTCGCGCAGTGAATCCGGCCGCCCGCGGCCAAGCCCCGCCAAACGCATGCTGTCCCCCGCTCCGTCGAGGACGACGATAGGAGGCTATGGCTAAGAATGGATGAATGCGGCCGGCAACAGGCCGGCCGCGCTTCGATCAGGCGGCCTTCGCGACGACCGTGCGCCTGAGATCAGGCGGCACCGCCTCGGCGATGATATCGACGATCGCATCCATCGCCGGCATCACCTTCTGGCCCTCGCTGCCGAGCCGGCGCACGGAAACGGTGCCCTCCTCGGCCTCGCGCTTGCCGACCACGAACATCAGCGGCACCTTCTGCGTCGAGTGCTCGCGGACCTTGTAGTTGATCTTCTCGTTGCGCACGTCGAGCTCGGCTCGAATGCCGGCGTCCTTGAGCTGCTTCACCAGCTTTTCGGCGTAGGCATCGGCGTCCGAAACAATGGTCGCGACCACGACCTGCACGGGCGCCAGCCACATCGGCATCTTGCCGGCATAGTGCTCGATCATCATGCCGATGAAGCGCTCGAGCGAACCGAGGATCGCGCGGTGCAGCATCACCGCGTACTTCCGCGTGCCGTCTTCGGCGACATAGGTCGCATCCAGTCGCTCGGGCAGCACATAGTCGAGCTGCAGCGTGCCCACCTGCCACGATCGCCCGATGGCGTCTTTGAGGTGGAACTCGAGCTTGGGGGCGTAGAACGCGCCTTCACCTTCCGCGATGACGAAGTCGTAGCCGGTGGCACGCAGCGCATCGCCCAGCGACTTCTCGGCCGCGTTCCAGCGCTCGATAGTGCCACCGAACTTTTCCGGCCGCGTCGCGAGCTTGATGACGACGTTCTCGAAGCCCATGTCCTCGTAGACCGAATAGAGCAGGTGGACGAATTTCTCCGTCTCGCTCTGAATCTGCTCTTCGGTGCAGAAGATGTGGGCGTCGTCCTGCGTCATCTGCCGCACGCGCAAGAGGCCGTGCAGCGCACCATGCGCCTCGTTGCGATGGCAGCAGCCGAATTCGGCGAGCCGCATCGGCAGGTCGCGGTAGCTCTTGGTGCCCTGGTTGAAGATCTGGATGTGCGCCGGGCAGTTCATCGGCTTCAAGGCCATCAGCTCGGCCTTGCCACTCAGCACCGGGCCTTCTTCCTCGGTGCCGGGCACTTCATCCGGCACCACGAACATGTTCTCGCGGTACTTGCCCCAATGGCCCGACGCTTCCCAGAACTTGGAGGACATCAGCTGCGGCGTCTTGACCTCGGTGTAGCCGTCCTTGTTCACGCGGCGGCGGATGTACTCCTCCATCGCGTTGTAGATGACGAAGCCCTTGGGATGCCAGAACACGCTGCCGGGCGCTTCGTCCTGCAGGTGGAACAGATCGAGCTCGCGGCCGAGCTTGCGATGATCGCGCGTTTCGGCCTCCTCGATCATCCGGAGGTAGTCGTCGAGCTCCTTCTGGTTGGCGAACGCCGTTCCATAGATGCGGGACAGCACTGGATTGTTGCTGTCGCCGCGCCAGTAGGCGCCGGCCACTTTGGTGAGCTTGAACGCGGTGCCGATGTCCTTGGTCGAACGCATGTGCGGACCGCGGCAGAGGTCGAACCACTGGCCCTGCTTGTAAATCTTGATCGACTGGTCGGCCGGAATGGCGTCGACCAGCTCGACCTTGAAGTTTTCGCCCTTGGCGGCGAACACCCGCTTGGTCTCGTCGCGCGACCAGACCTCCTTGGTGAAGGCGGCGCCGCGATCGACGATCTCCTTCATCTTCGCTTCGATCTTCGGGAATTCTTCCTCGCTGAACGGCGTGTCGCGCTTGAAGTCGTAGTAAAAGCCGTTCTCGATCACCGGGCCGATCGTCACCTGCGTGCCGGGCCACAGCTCCTGCACCGCTTCGGCGAGCACGTGCGCGGCGTCGTGCCGGATCAGCCCGAGGCCATCGGCGCTGTCGCGCATCACGAACTCGATCCGGCCGTCGCCGTTGAGCGGATCGGCAAGGTCCGTGAGGACGCCGTTCCACTTCATCGCAACCGTGCGCTTGGCGAGGCTGGGGGAGATACCCTCGACCACGGTGGTCCCGGTGGTGCCGGGCGCGTAATCGCGAACCGCACCGTCTGGGAACGTCACCTTGATCATTTCAATCTCCAATGGATTTTCCCGCCGGAATTGGCGGGTTCGGGCTCTTATCACGCCGTTTCTTGCGATGTCATGAGCGGCGTCCCTCCCCCAACGAGGCGGAGGGTCTGAGCGGGACGCCGACTGTTTCGTCGGAACCGGCGCGGTGGGTTTAGATCAGCTTCGCCTCGAGCGTCACCTTGATCGCCCCCAGCGCCTTGGACACCGGGCACTCGGCCTTGGCCTTGTTGGCGAGCTCGTTGAATTTTTCGGGCGTAATCCCGGGCACCTTGGCCTCGAGCGTCACCGCGCTGCCGGTAATCCCGGTCCCCGGGATGATCTCGACCACGGCGGTGGCGTTGAGCTCGGTCGCCGGCGTGCCGTTGTCGCCGAGGAAGGCCGAAAGCTGCATGGAGAAGCACCCTGCGTGCGCCGCGGCGATCAGCTCCTCAGGATTTGTCCCGGCCTTGCCGGTTTCATCGACGAACCGGCTCTTGAAGCTGTAGCCGACATTGTTCAGCGCGCCGCTTTGCGTGCTGAGCGTGCCCGACCCCTCGCGAATCGTGCCCTTCCACTGCGCTGATGCAGAGTGTTTCATAGTGTTGCCTCCATTATCGAAATTGAACCTGCGATCAGTGCCATCGGCCATAGCGCCAGGGCAAATACCATGGCGCGCTGGCAGGTAAACTCTGTGGCACCGGATCGTAACCGTGGGTGCCGCCGGGCCGGCAGCGGTAGATGCGGGCGAGGCCCATCCAGCCCCCGGGCCAGAAGCCGAACCGCCAGATGGCATCGCGCGTGAATTCGCTGCACGTCGGCGCGTGTCGGCAGTTGCGCCCCATGAACGCCGAAAGCGTAAAGCGGTAAAGCTGGATCAGCGCATACGCCGCCGATTTGAAAGGGAAATCGACGACCCGCCAGAAGGCGCTCACGGCCCCCACCAGGTGATCGGCTCAAGCCCTTGCTGGAACGGCAGCCGGTCGCGCGACACCGAGATCAACCCGCCGTCCGGATGCCCGGCGAGAAGAAACTCAGCAGACGAGCCATCGAGCTCGACGTGCTCGACCGCCTCCGCCAGCGACAGTGGTCGCCGCCCCTGCACCGTCGAGTTGAGATGGAAGTAGTGCTGCAGCACTGTGATGGCGTGCGCGGGTCCCTCGCCGCGGCTAGCAAAGAACGCCACATCCTCAATGGTCGCGGGCCTTGCCGGCAGTGCCGCGCGACGCTTCAGCGTCGTCGGCAGCATGGCGAATCCGCCGGTCACCGGCTCGCGCTCCCATTCGAGCATGAGAATCATGCAGCCCTCGCGCTCGATGTAATCGCGCACCGGCGCGAAATCCTTGTGCCGAAAGCGCATCAGCCTGCTGCCGCAACCCGTTGGCCGGCTTCGATCTTGTCGAGCGCTTCGACCACCGCGTCGAACACCAGCAGCGTCGAGGCATGGCGCGGCGGATAGTCCCGGACCGGCTCGAGGTAAGCGAGGTCGGACCACCGGCCCGAAGGCGGCGCACCCTCAGCGCGCAGCATCGCTTCCATTTGGTCGCGCAAGGCCCGCATTTCGCCGACCGGCGTGCCGACGATGTGAGCCGCAACAATCGCGGTCGATGTCTGCCCGAGGGCGCAGGCCGAGATCGTGTGGCCATAGGCAGACACGCGCCCGTCGCGCACCGAAACATCCACCTCGATCGAAGACCCGCAGACGCGGCTCACCCGCCGCGCCGTCGCGTCGGGATCCCCTACGCGGCCGGGAATCGGCTGGTTTGCCGCGATTTCGAGGATCTTCTGGGAATAAAGATCGCTCAATTCCATTGTGGTAACACGCCTGTTTCTTGAGCCGGTGCGCCTCCTGACAGATATAGGCACTCGCCCGGTCCATGTCAGCGGTTCATCAGGCTGCGACATTGGTCCGGAACCTTTCGGGCTTCGTATGCATCCTATGCCCGAACACGAGGACCATTATGGACGCCAGCGCCCGGCCGACCGCCGTTAAGTCACTGCCCCCCAAAATCCTGAACCGACCCAGCCGCGAAGAGGCCGAAGAGGCCGTTCGCACGCTGATCGCCTGGGCCGGCGACGATCCAACGCGGGAGGGCCTGCTGGAGACGCCCCGCCGCGTCACCAAGGCCTATCGCGAGTTCTTCGCCGGGTATGAGGAAGACCCCAAGGACATCCTCAGCAAGACCTTCAAGGAGGTCGGCGGCTACGACGACATCGTCATCGTCAAGGACATCCCGTTTTCTTCGCATTGCGAGCACCACATGGTGCCGTTCGTCGGCAAGGCGCACATTGCCTACCTGCCGCATGACGGCGTGGTCGGCATTTCAAAGCTGGCCCGGCTGGTCGAAGTGTTCTCGAAGCGTCTGCAGGTCCAGGAAGTGCTGACCGCGCAGATCGTCGACGCGATCAACGAGCACCTCAATCCGCGTGGCGCCGCCGTGCTGCTCGAGGCCGAGCATATGTGCATGTCGATTCGCGGCGTTCACGCGCACGGCGCCCAGACGGTCACGCAGCGCTTTACCGGCGTGTTTGCCGAAGAGAAGGCCGAGCAGGACCGCTTCTTCGCCATGATCGGCAAGCGCTGACTCGCGCCGTCCGACGGTGCGGGATATATCCCGCACCATGAGCACTTCCTTCGCCGATCCCGCCGCCCTCACCCACGACCAGATCGAGGAAGGTACGGCCTTCGCGCCGCGCTTTGACGCGCACGGCCTCATCACCGCTGTGGCGCAGGATCAGTCAGGCCGCGTGCTCATGGTTGCACATATGAACGCCGCGGCGCTTCGGCTGACCATCGAGACCGGCGACGTTCACTACTACTCGCGCTCGCGCAAGGCGTTGTGGAAGAAGGGCGAGACCTCGGGCGAGGTGCAGAAGCTCATCAAGCTCGCGGTGGACTGCGACCAGGACACGCTGCTGCTCACCGTCGAGCAGACCGGCCGTGGCGCTGCCTGCCACACCGGCCGCAAAAGCTGCTTTTACCGCGTGCTCAAGGACGGAGCGCTGGTGGATACGGGCGAGAGGCGGCTTTTCGACCCCAAGGAAGTGTACCGCGCATGACCGCACTCGCCGCCCGTCCGTGGGTTCCGACCGAGGATTACGTGCAGTCCCTGGCTCAGGCGACCGCGGCCCAATCCTCCGCCGAAGTGGCGGCGCGGGCTCGAAGCCCTGATCCTGCGGAACACCGCGATCCACGAGCACGACTGCTTCAACCTCAATCCGGCGACCAACGTGATGAACCCGCGCGCCGAAGCGGCGCTCAGCCGCAAGCTCGGCTCTCGGCCCTCGCTCGGCTACCCCGGCGACAAGTACGAGATGGGCCTCGAGGCCATCGAGGAGATCGAGGTCATTACCGCCGAGCTCGCCGCCGAAGTCTTCGAGGCCAAGTATGCGGAGATCCGCGTCGGCTCGGGCGCGCTCGCCAACCTTTACGGCTTCATGGCGCTCACCAAGCCCGGGGACACGATCATCGCGCCGCCCGCGACCATTGGCGGGCATGTCACGCACCATGCCGGCGGCTGCGCCGGCCTCTACGGTCTCGTCACGCTCAACGCCCCGGTCGATGCCGCCAACTACACGATCGACATTCCGGCGCTCCGCGCCCTCGCGCTCGACAAGCGCCCGAAGCTCATCACTGTCGGCGGCTCGCTCAACCTCTTCCCGCATCCCGTGCGCGAGGTTCGGGCGATCGCCGACGAGATCGGCGCCAAGGTGCTGTTCGACGCCGCACACCAGTGCGGCATGATCGCCGGCAAGACCTTCCTCAATCCGTTGGCGGAGGGCGCGCACCTGATGACGATGAGCACCTACAAGAGCCTCGGCGGTCCCGCCGGCGGGCTGATCGTCACCAATGATGCCGGGATCGCCCAGCGGCTCGATGCCATCGCCTATCCGGGCCTCACCGCGAACTTTGATGCCGCCAAGTCCGCTGCACTCGCCATCACCCTGCTCGATTGGCGCGAGTTCGGTACGAGCTACGCGGAAAAGATGGTCGCGACCGCGCGGGCGCTCGCAGCAGCACTCGCGGCCCAGGGACTGGCGGTCTATGGAGCCGACAAGGGCTTCACCCGCTCACACCAGTTCGCGCTCGACGCGATCCCGTTCGGCGGCGGCCAGACTGCGAGCAAGAAGCTCCGGCAGGCAGGCTTTCTCGCCTGCGGCATCGGCCTGCCCGGAAGGGCCATCGAGGGCGACCTCAACGGCCTCCGCATTGGCACGCCCGAACTCGTGCGCTGGGGGATGACGGAGGCCGACATGCCCCGGCTGGCGACGCTGATCGCTGAAGGATTGCGCGCCAACGACCCGTCGGCGGTCGCGCCGCGCACGGCCGCGTTCCGCGGGCAGTTCCAGAACCTCCACTACATCCGTCAGTAGTGCGGCGGTGGTGGCTCGGGCGCTTCGGCGAGCGCCGGGTGCTCGGCGATTGATCGCAGCCGCTCGGTCACGTTGCCGACGAGCCGCTTCAACGCCTCGATCTCGCGCGCCTGCACCAGCACGGTCTGGTTGAGATCCTCGATCGCCTGCTCGTGATAGGCGAGCGCCGTCTCGAGCTTTTCGATGCGCGCGGCGTCGGTCATTGGTGCCTCCTCTCGAACAGCGGGACCAGCAGCAACCCGGCGAGAAAGCCGCCGATATGCGCCTGCCACGCGACCGCAAAGCCGAGCGCACCGGCCATCGCCGGCAGGATCGGCACGATGCCGTTGAGGACAATCCACATCAGCGAGAAGACGCCGGCGGTCGGGTTGCGCACGAACTGGCCAAGCGTCGCGAGATGCCGCCCGAGCAGCTTGCGCTCGCCGGTCGCCTCATCGATCACGACCACCGCCGGCTGGAAGATGAAGCGCACGGCCGCCCCGGTGAGCGCCGCGATGCCACCGGAGGCCCCCACCAGATATTCGTCCGGCCCGTGCGACGTCAGCGCGAAGGCCCAGGCGCCGACTCCCGCGCCGATCAGGAACAACGCGTAGGTTCGAACCGCGCCATACCGCTGGGCCACCGGTGTTCCGAAGATCGCGAGCCAGACGATATTGCCGCCCACATGCTCCCACCCGGCGTGAAGGAAAGCATGGGTGAACGTCGTCCAGATCAGCGGCACCCAACCCCCGAGATAGGCGGTCTGGTCGACCAGCCGATAAGGCACGAAAGCGAGCCAGGTCAGCATCATCTGTCGGCCGTCTTCGTTAAGAACGAGGCTGCTGGCGAGTTGAATCGCGAGCAGCAGGCCGCAGAGCGCGGTGATCGGCCAGGGGAGAAGAAAGATCGGCTGGCGTGAGGGTCGTGCCGCAGCCGGCTGATTCCCCTCAGGCTTTGGGTCGTCGGACATTGGCGCTCCGGTTTTCTGCAGTTTGCCGCATTTCGCCCAGACTTATCCACATCGGCGCTGCCCGTTAACCTTAAGAAAGGTTTAAGGGCGATTTCGACCTGCGGTTTTGCGAGTGTTCCCGCGGGCGGCGGGCGGGCCTTCTGGGCACGACGCCGAGGGCTGGGAAGTGGGTAGCGTCATGCAAAAAGAGAGCACACGAACTCTCTACGACTATTGGAACGCCTTGCGTGGTTCCAGGAGCGCTCCCGACCGTCGAGACATCGATCCGACGCGCATTCGCACTGCGCTGGCCAACACCTTCATCCTCGAGCTCAACGAGACGCGGGAATTCGACTTCCGCCTCGCCGGCTCGCACATCTGCTCGGCCTACGCGCGAGAGCTCAAGGGCCGCTCCTTCACCCGACTCTGGCATCCGCGCGACCGCGACGCGATGGAAACACTGATCCGCGCGGTCACCGAGGACCATGCGGTGGCGCTGGTCACCTTCTCGGGCATGACCGCGATCCACACCAAGGCGTCGATCGAGACCATCCTTCTGCCTGTGCGCCACAACGGCTCGACACAGACGCGCCTGCTCGGCGCGATGACGGCGCTGGACGAGCCTTACTGGTTCGGCGTGCAGCCGATCGTCGAGCAGCGCATCACCGGTCTCCGGCTGATCTGGCCAGATGATTCCTCGCACGCGCAGATGGCGCGCGATGTCGCCGCGACCGTGCCGCAGGACGTGCAGTTCGCGTCCGGCGGTGGCGGCTCCCCTCGCCCGGTGACTGCCGTGCTCTTCGGCCGCCAGGCCCGGCGTTATGCGCATCTGTCGGTGATCGACGGCGGGCGCAATTAGAGGCGTGTTTGAGCCTAGTCGGACGGCGCCCCGTCACGTTCGGTTAACCAACACTGTCTAGCATCGCAGCGGTGCAATGAGTGATGCGGCCGATGCTCACTGAAAATCCCTCGCCCAGCCGCCCGGCGCGTGCGTCGAAGGCTTACGCGCAATTGCCGCGCTTCCAGCGCGTCAAGGTGTCGGTGCTTGGCCGCTACATGCTCGCCGATCGGCGCGAGTTTCCCTGCCAGATCCTCGAGATGTCGCCCGGCGATGCCGTGGTGATCGCACCCGTTGCCGGCCAGCCCGGCGAGAAGGTCATCGCTTATCTCGACCACATCGGCCGCGCCGAGGGGTCGATCGTCGAGAATACGGACGGCGGCTTCGTGATGGATGTCGCCGCCTCGCCCCGCAAGCGCGACAAGATGGCGGCGCAGCTCACCTGGCTCGCCAACAAGGACATCCTGAACCTGCCCGAGGATCGCCGCCACGAGCGCGTGGTCCCCGACAATCGACACTCGACCGTCGTTCTGGACGATGGCCGGCGCTACAACTGCAAGATCATCGACATCTCGCTGTCGGGCGCCGCGATCGAGCTCGCGGTGCGCCCCGCGATGGGCACGCCGGTGACGCTGGGGCGGATGCGCGCGCGCGTCGTCCGCCACTTCCAGGACGGTGTCGCGGTCGAGTTCGCCTCGGCCCAGGAAATGCTGACCGTGGTGCAGCAGAACCTGCGGATCAACTAGGGTTAACCAGCCCTCACCGCCCTCGATAAAACTCGACTAAAAACTCATCGCGAGTTTTGCGAGCGAGGCAATTTCGCGGCGCGATTGTGGCTCCTGTCAGGGGAGCTCAATCAATGTCCACCACCAACATCACGATCACATTGGGCGGCGCAGTTGTCGCCGCCGTCATGTTCACATCGCCCGCCTCCGCGGCACCCGCGACACCGACGCCGGTCGATCTCAGCAACCCTGCCTTCGCAGCCAGCACCGGGCCGACCAGCATTCCTGTCGGGGCGGTCGATTTCTGCCGCCGCGATCCGGCCGATTGCGGGCCCGAGGCCCACGTCCAGACGGTCGAGACACTGTCGCAGCAGAGCTGGCAGCAGCTGCTGTCGGTCAATGCCGACGTCAATGCGCGGATCATCCCCGAGACCGACCAGGACAATTACCACGTCGCCGAATACTGGACTTACCCGACCGACGGTCGCGGCGACTGCGAGGACATCGCGCTCGAAAAGCGTCGCGAGTTGATCGCCGACGGCTGGGATCCGAGCGCGCTGCTGATGACGGTTGTGCGCGAGAGCAACGGCGACGGCCACGCGGTGCTGATGGTCCGCACCGACCGCGGCGACCTGATCCTCGACAATCAGGATGGCCGCATCCTGCTGTGGAACCAGACGCCCTACGATTTCATCAAGCGCCAGTCGCAGGCCAATGCCGGCCAGTGGGTCGGGCTCAACGATAACCGCTCCACCATCGCGGCGGCACAACAGATCGTCGCGGGCAGCACGAAGTAGACGATCGTTCCAGTTCTCGGGTCTCTTCCCCTGACAGGTGAGCCCGATGAAGACGGGGCCGGCGCTCCCCCGACAGCCGGCCCCGTTCGCTTTTCCCCTGACGGGTTAGCCCTGAAATGACATGTAGATGCCCATCAGCAGCAGCCCGGTGATGAAGCTCCAGCCGAAGGCAACGAGCGCGCTCACCAGCACGGAGCCGACCGACAGCGTGCCGTCGCCCTGCTGCTTCCAGCCCAGCTGCAGCATGATGAAGGGGCCGCACACAAAGCTCATGAAGAGATGGCCGAGCGTGTGGACGAACGTCTTGCCATCGTAGCGGAGCATGGCCGGCTGACCGATCAGCCACTGGTAGAAGTAGGTTCCGGTGCCCGCCATCGCGAGACCGACGGCCATGATGAACCCAGCCAGGAGCAACTCGAACGCCATCGCACTACGCCCCAAACGCACCGCTCACGCGGCAGTTCTTAACTCTTCATTAAGCATAAGCATGACCAATGGCTCTGTCACTCGCCGCGAGCGCGACTGGTTAATTTCGACATGGCCCACACCGCAGCCGCGCCCGCCGCGCGCCATCACGGCCACTCCATCGGGTTCAATCTTGGAGTCATCGCCCTGATTGTGGCGAGCTTTGCAGTGGCGGTGGCGTATCTGCTCAACGCCGCCGACGCCCGGTCCGGTCCCCCGGCGGCCCGCGAAACGATGCTGGCTCGCACCATCGGCAACACGGCGCTCACGATTCCCTCGAGCTGGCTGGTCACCGACGGCGGCGACGATGCGTCCTTTGCCCGGCAGGTCGACCTTCTGGTCAGCCTGCCACTCGGCCCGGACGGCGCGCTGCGATCGATCGAGGTCACCTTGACCCAGCGCAGCCGCGTGACCCCGAGCGCTTCGCTGCTCGACGGCGTCTACCTGCATCAGTTCAAGCCGGATCAGCTGGCGGGACCACCCGGCCTCATCGGCAAGCCACTGCTCGCCCAGGATGGGTTCGAGAACGAGACCGTCTGGTACGACCCGATCACCTCGGCGCCATTCGTCGCCAAATGCGATGCGCCGATCGCGGCAGGCCAGCCGGGCCGCTGCCTGAGGACGGTCTATCTCGAGAGCGGCATCGCCGCGATCTACACGTTCGACGACGATGTGCTCGGCGCCTGGCGGAAGTTCGACGCCGCCATGCACCCACTGCTGTCCAGGATCGGGGCGGTCTAGACCACCCCGAGGCCGGTCATTTTACCTCGTCGAGGTCTTCCTCGAGGATCGCCATGGTGAAATTGAAGGATTTGTCGCCGTCTTCGTCATCGACGTAGATCAGCCCAAGAAATTCCTCGCCCAGATACACCTCGACGCTATCGTTCTGCTTGGCGCGAGGGCGCACGTCGATCGCGCGATTACTGAACTTGAGCTGCAGATACTTCTGCAGCTTGATGATTTCTGGGTGGTTCAAGGCCGCCGCTCCGGTCGTGGCTGATTTGGGAGGCGCAACAATAGGCGATTGGGCGTCGCCGGCAAAGCAAATCAGCCGCTCGTGTCGCGAACGGCAACCACCTGGTCCATCGCCGAAGCCGGCGGCGCTTCGCCGACGATGCGCGCCGGAACGCCCACCACGGTCACCCGCTCCGGCACATCCTTTACGACCACCGAGCCCGCACCGATCCGCGCATCGTCGCCGATCCGGATGTTGCCGATGACCTTGGCGCCGGCACCGATCAGTACGCCATTGCCGATCTTGGGATGGCGGTCTTCATCGGCCTTGCCGGTGCCGCCCAGCGTAACGCCCTGCAGGATCGAGCAATTGTCGCCGATCACCGCCGTCTCTCCGGCGACGAACCCGGTCGCGTGATCGAGCATGATGCCCTTGCCGATACGGCAGGCGGGGTTGATGTCCACCTGGAACACGATGCTCGTTCGGCTCTGGAGGTAGAGCGCGAAATCCTTGCGGCCCATCTTCCACAGCGCGTGCGCAAAGCGGTGCGTCTGGATCGCCTGATAGCCCTTGAAATAGAGGAACGGCACGATCGCCCGGTGTGCCGCGGGATCACGCTCGAGGGTCGCGGAAAGGTCGGCGCGCGCATCGGTGCCAATCGAGGGAAAGCGCTCGAGCGCGTCGGCAAACGCGTGCTCGATCAGGCCTGCCGCCACATCGGTGTGGTCGAGCCGGACCGCGAGCCGGTGTCCGAGCGCAGTCTCGAAGCGATCGTGACTCAGCACCGTATCGATGACCATCGAGCTGAGGCTCGGCTCATCGCGTACGATCGCCTCGGCGCTTGCGCGCACCGCGTCCCAGACCGGATCGACCGGAACCGGATGAACGTTCGATTTCAGCGTTGCCGCCATCGGGGCCTCCATCGCAGGCTGCCGATATAAGGCATCGGGAGCCGTCGGACCAAGACCCGAGGCTCAAAATGGTTCACATCGTAGAACCCAGGCTCGAACCCGGCGCGGCGCGGGCCTACCCGGCCGCCAGAAACTCGAGCGCCCTCGCCTTGAACTTCGCGTCCCCCGTCGCGAGCATGTGGTTACGCTTGGGGATGACAAAGGCCTCGCCCTGCCCCAAAAGCCGCGCCAACGCCGCCGGATCGCCCGCGAGGTCATCCTTTTCGCCGACCGCAACCAGCGTCGGCTGGCCGATTCGGCGAACGTCCGCCTCTGCCATCGGCTCGCGCGACGAGGTGAGGCACGCCGCGAGCGCGGCACGGTCGGCGCGCGAATGGTCGGCGAAAATCCGGAATTGCCGCCCGACCGGCCCTTTCGCGTCTTCGAGCCGCTCGGCCGTCAGGGCGTCGATGATTTCCTCAGTGGTCGAAAGCCCCGTGACGAGGTCGAGTCCCATTCCGCCCCACAGGGCGCGCACCACCCGCTCGGGGTGACGCAGCGCAAGGAAGGCCGAGATCCGGGCCCCCATCGAATAACCCATCACTGGCACCCGCTCGAGGCGCAGCACATCGAGCAGCCGCGCCGCGTCGTCGGCCATATCATGCGCAAAATAGAGCTTTGGGTCGTAGAGCTTGCGGGATTCGCCGTGGCCGCGGTTGTCGATGGTGATCGGCTGCCAGCCAGCGTTACCCAGCGCCTCGACCCAGCCCGTCTCGACCCAGTTGATGATGCCCGACGAGGCAAAGCCATGGATCAGCAGGATCGGCTTGCCTTGCCCATAGACCTCGTAGGCAAGCTCAATTCCGGAGGAGATGAAGCGCGGCATGCCCTCCCCTAGCATCACTTTCGCGGCAAGAGCAGCTGGAGCGAAGCTTGCCGAGGGAAATGCCTCACTTCCGCCCAAGGACTGAATACCTTGGCCTCAGACCGGAGCGGCCCGCCAATTTTCTATTGGCACGATCCCTCGTTCTCCGGGCGTGAGCGGTGCAACATTTACACCCGCGCCCGCGGTCCTCGAATTACGCGGAGGCCCAGATGCTGAAAGTCCGTGCGAACTGGTTGCTGACGACCGCGATCCTTCTCGTCGTTTGCGCGCTCTTCGCAGCCATGCCGCTGGTGTTCAGCGGCAATTGGTGGAGCGGCTGACATGGATGGCAAGCCGATGCCCGCGGACCAGATGAAGGCTCAAGACTCGCCGAAACACCGGCGCGTGGATCAGACCGACATGGAGGCGCGCGCCGCGATCGCATCGACGATGCGACGGTTCGGTCCGTGGCGTTACAAGCTGGCGATGTTGGCCGCAGCGACGGCGCACCGGTCGGCTGATCGCGCCTCGCTGCTTGAGCACTGCAAGGGGATCCGGCGTGAGCTCGACGAAGCCCGTTCCGAGATGGTCGCCGCCCTCTCCGAAGCGCCGGCGCGCATCACCAACCACTCGCGCGTGAACGATGTGGCGAAGGCGCTCGACGACGTCGAAGCCAGGCTCGTCGCAGTCCGTCGAGAACTCGACTAGCTCTCCTGGCGCGCCATCCGCTCGGCTTTCCTTTGCGGGCCTGCTTGAGTATGGTCCGCCCGTTCGATCCCCCTGAAAGCGCAGCACATGGCCGCCCATTCCGAGACCCCGCATTTTCACAACACCGAGGGCCTGAGGCGGATCGAGGTCGGCTCCAAGGAATTCATGTGCGTGGGCGCGCTTCCGCCGTTCGATCACCCGCACATCTATATCGATATGGGCAAGGACACCGAGATCGTCTGCCCTTATTGCTCGACCCATTACGTGTTCAATCCGGCGCTGCCGGCGGGCACGTCAGAGCCGCTGTCGGCAGTCTACCAGGCCGAAACCGCCTGACTGTCGATGGCCTCGCAGGGCCGCACCATCTACATCGCCGGCGCGGGCATCGCCGGCATGACGCTCGCCCTGGCGCTCGCCAAGTTCGGTGCGACCGTGGTCATCGCCGAGCACAACAAGAAGGTGCAGGAGGTCGGCGCCGGGCTGCAACTCAGCCCCAACGCCCGCCGGGTGCTCAACCAGCTCGGCCTCGACAAGGCGATTGCCGCCAAGAGCTTCGAGCCGGCCGGCATCGATGTCGTTCCATTCCGCAGCAAATCGCCGGTGGTGACGCTGGCGCTTGGCGCCACGGTCCGCGAGCGTTATGGCGTCCCCTATGCGGTGATGCACCGCGCCGACCTGGCCGATGCGCTCTACCGGGCCTGCCGGCGCTTCGCCAATATCGACATGCTGTTCGACGTGCGCAATTTCGATGCGGTGAACCACGCGCGCGGCACCTCGATCGTCCTCGACCAGGCCGGGGGCGCGTCGCGCAGCGCGCGTGTCTTTGCGTTCGTCGGGGCCGATGGCGTGCATTCGGAAACGCGCACCCGCGTGCTCGGCGGACCAGCCTCCGAATATTCCGGGTTCGTGGCCTGGCGCGCGACGCTCGTCATCGATGCCCTGCAGGGGATATTGCCGCTCGATCGCACGACCCTGCTCCTGGCACCGGGGTATCACGCGGTCTGCTATCCGTTGCCGCAGCGCCGGCAGGTCAACATCGCCCTGTTCGCCAGGGAGAAGCCGGAGCGGCTCAATCCCGCCAGTCCGCCGAAAGAACCGCATCTGCCGTGGGCGGCGCTCCATTCCGAACAGTTCGACGCGATCACGTCCGCGGCGAAGGGTGCCTGGGGCTATTGGGTCTGCAATACCGTCGACGCGCCGATCTGGAACGATGGCGGCGTCGGCATCATCGGAGACGCCGCGCACGCCATGCTGCCATTCCAGGCGCAGGGCGCCGCAATGGGCATCGAGGACGCCGCGATCCTCGCGCCGCTGCTGATGACCGAGCCCGATGCCGCCTCGGCCTTTGCCCGCTTTGCCGCCATCCGCCGGCCGCGCGTCGAGCGCGTGCGCAAGATCTCGGCCTTCAACGGCTTTGCCTATCACATGGAGTGGCCGTTCACGCTCGGGCGCAATGCGGTGCTGTGGGCGCAGGGGCCGCGCGGCCATCTGCGGCGGCTGGACTGGCTCTATGGGTTCGACGCGGCTCCCGAGCCGGATTTGCCGGCTCCGGTGCGTTCGCCCCGCGGCGGGGACAGCGGACGCGGCTAGGCTTGCGCAGCCGGCGGTGGCTGTGTCAATTGCCGCAACAGCAAAGCCGGACGTTGGATGGCCGCCCAAAGCAAAGATTCCCCCCTCACCCTCATCTGCATCCTCGTCACCATTCTTCTCGACATGGTGGGCTACGGCATCATCGTTCCGGTTCTGCCCGAGCTGATCAAGCAGCTGACGGGCGGTGGCGTGGCCGAAGCGGCCGTGTTCGGCGGCTTCCTTGTCTTCGTCTATGCCTCGATGCAGTTCCTGTTCTCCCCGGTGCTGGGCAATCTGAGCGACCATTTCGGGCGCCGGCCGCTGCTGCTGGGCTCGCTCCTCGGCCTCACCTTCGACTACACCGTGATGGCGACTTCGCCCGTCGTCTGGCTGCTGTTCATCGGCCGCTTTGTTTCCGGCGTGTCGGGCGCAGCGGTCGTCACCGCCACAGCCTACATGACCGACATCACCCCGCCCGCCAAACGCACGCAGCGCTTCGGCCTCATCGGCGCGGCCTTCGGGCTCGGGTTCATTATCGGGCCGGTGATTGGCGGCGAGCTCGGCGCATTCGGCCCCAGAGTGCCGTTCTACGCGGCGGCGACGCTCGCGATCGCCAATTTCCTCTTCGGGCTGTTCGTACTCCCGGAATCGCTGGACAAATCGCACCGTCGAAAGTTCGATCTAAGGCGCGCCAATCCGTTCGGCGCACTCCTGTCGCTGCGCAAATATCCCGTGGTGCTCTGGCTGATGCTGGCGCTCTTCCTGTTCACGACAGCGGCGCAGGCGTTCCCGTCGGTCTACAATTATTTCACGATCGAGAAATTCAACTTCAGCTCGTCGCAGATCGGCCGCACGCTTGGTCTCTTCGGCATCGTCTTTGCCCTGTTCCAGGCCTTCGGCGTCGGTCCGCTGGTCAAGCGCTTCACTGAAACACCGGTGGTGGCTGTGGGCATGATCGCGGCGGTGATCGCCTTCACGGGCATCGCCTTCATCCACAACCCATTCTTCGTCTATGTCTACATCGCGATCGGCGCGGTCAGCGGCCTTGCCGCTCCGGCGATCAACGGCGTTCTGTCGCGGCAGGTGCCCGACAACGCCCAAGGCGAACTGCAGGGAGCGGTCAACGCCGCCAATTCGCTGGCGACGATCATCGGGCCGCTCGTCGCCACGCAGATCTTTGCCTACTTCACCTACGGCGAGGGCTCGCCCGGCTATTTCCCCGGCGCGCCGTTCATCTTCGCGGCAGTGCTGACCGTGGGCGCGGTCATTCTCTTCAGCTTCATCGCCCTCAGATTCGATCTCGGCCACAAGCCGAGCGTCGCCGAACATCCGCGGGTGCCGGAAATGTCGCCGCCTGGCCAGATGCATGTGCCCAAGCCCGGCAGCAAGACCGAGGACGTCGTGCCGCCGAACTAGGCGCGCAATGCGGCGATCCTGGCGAGGCCGATGGGCGAGATCGCGGCCAGCGCCTCGATCGGATGCCACCGCGCCGCATGCACTTCATCGAGTTGCGCGACCAGCGGGCGAGCCGGGTCGGCGACGAACAGATATTGCAGGTCATGATGGACATGCGGCGGCTCGTTACGCGACGGCTTGCCGGGCACGTCGTGGCTGTCGATGGCGAAGGGCACATCGCCGCCGGCGTGCCAGTCGTGCAATTCGAGCCCGGTGATCGCCGTCTCCTCGATCGCTTCACGCGCCGCCGATGCCGAGAGGCGGTCAGCGGGTTCGTAGTGCCCGCCCGGCTGCAACCAGCGGCCGATCACCGCGTGGTCGATGAGCAGCACCTGCCGCCGATCCGGCGAAACCACGAACGCGCTGGTGGTAACGTGCCCCGGCATCGTCTCGCGCCGATCGAGCGCGTGCCCCTGTGCCATCTGCCAGCGCAACAGCGACAGATGCTCGCGCGGCCCGGCGACCTGCGCGAGGTAAGCGGTGACGACGGTCTCGAGCGCTCTTGCGAACGCTCCGTCCGCGATCACTTGCCGATGGTCGACGGCCAGGTCCCGTGCTGTTCGCCGAGGCGGTCGATCAGCTCGAAGCCGTGGGCGCCGAAGAAATCGCGCTGCCCCTGCGTCAGGTTTGCCGTGCCGAGCGCCTGACGGTAGCTGTCGAAATAGGCGAGCGAGGCGCTGAGGCAGATCATCGGGAACTCGCCGAGGGCCGCTGCCGCAACCGCCTTACGCAGCGATTTATGCGCGTCCTTCATGATCGCGACGAAGTCGGGCACCATGAGCAGATTGGTCGCACTACCCTTGGCATAGGCCGCGCTCATCTGGTCGAGGAAGCGGGAGCGGATGATGCAGCCGTTGCGCCAGATCTTGGCAATGGTCGCGAGCGGCAGGTTCCAGCCGTTCTCCTCGCTCGCCTTGCTGAGCACCGCAAAGCCCTGCGCGTAGGAGACGATCTTGCCGGCGAGCAGAGCCTGCTCGAGGTCGCCGAGAGTGAGGTCGCTTTTGCTGGCGCTGCGCTTGCCGTAGACCTTCTCGGCCGCGACGCGCTCCTCCTTGCGGGAGGAGATCGACCGCGCTGCCACCGCGCCCTCTATCGCCGTCGCCGGCACAGCGAGCTGCTGCGCTGCGATCACCGACCACATGCCGGTGCCCTTCTGACCGGCCTTGTCGAGGATCAGCTCGACCAGCGGCTTCTTGGTCTGGGGCTCGACGGCCTCAAGGACATAGCCGGTTATCTCGATGAGATAGGAGTTCAGCGGACCCTTGTTCCACTGCTTGAAGACATCGGCGGCGGCCTTTGGGCTCATGCCGAGGCCATCGCGCATAACGCCGTATACTTCGGCGATCATCTGCATATCGCCGTATTCGATGCCGTTGTGGATGGTCTTGACGAAATGGCCGGCGCCGCCTTCGCCCAGATAGGCGCAACAGGGCTCGCCGTTGAACTTGGCCGAGATTGCCTCGAGGATCGGCTGCGCGTTCTTCCACTGCGCTTCGGCACCACCCACCATGATCGACGGGCCGTGCCGCGCGCCCTCCTCGCCGCCCGACACGCCGATGCCGAGATAACCGATGCCCTTGGGCTGGAGGTAGTCGAAACGCCGTTGCGTGTCGGTGTAGAGCGAGTTGCCGCACTCGAGGATCGCGTCACCCGGCTCCAGCATCGGCAGCAGCTGCTCGATCATGTCGTCGACCGGCTTGCCGGCCTTGACCATGATGATGATCGAACGTGGCCGCTTCACCGCCTGAATGAAGGCTTTGATGTCGGCCTCGGGCACGATCTTCTTGTCGAGCCCCTGCTCTTTCGCCGTCACCATGAAGTCGTCGATCTTGGACGCCGTCCGGTTGTGGACCGCGATCATGTGGCCCTTCTCGGCGATGTTGAGCGCGAGGTTGGAGCCCATCACGGCGAGGCCGATCAGGCCGATATCTGCGGACGGCATAAATACTCCTCCAAATGGGGGTTTTGGCAGTTTTGGTGGCGCTTTCTGGCATGCGGCGTCGGGTTTTGGAAAGCGCTATCTGACCCCTCGGACCTCACTTCCGCGCCTGACTCCCGCCGCTTCGGCATGGCAGACTGAACGCCGATCGGAGGTGCGGCAATGGACAGCCTTTCCCAGTTCTCGCTCGCAGGAAAACGCGCGCTCATCACGGGGTCGAGCCGCGGAATCGGCTTTTCAATCGCCGCGGCCTTCGCCGGTGCCGGGGCGGACATCATTCTCAATTCGCGGGATACCGAGGCGCTCGGCAGGGCATCCGCGACCCTCGCCGACGCCGGCGCCCGCGCCCGGGCCGTCGCGTTCGACGTCACCAGCCCCGACAGCGTCAGCGAAGCGATCGACTTCATCGAAGGCGAGATCGGGCAGATCGACATCCTCGTCAACAATGCCGGCATGCAGCATCGCGTACCACTCGAGGACTTCCCGCCCGAAATGTTCGAGCGCGTGATGACCACCAACACCACGTCGGTCTTCCTTGTCGGCCAGGCCGTCGCCAAGCGGATGATCCCGCGCGGCGCCGGCAAGATCATCAACATCTGCTCGCTGATGAGCGGCCTCGCCCGCCGGACGATCGTGCCCTACGCGGCGAGCAAGGCCGCGGTCGCCAACCTCACCCGCGGCATGGCCACCGAGTGGGGCCGGCACGGCCTCAACGTCAACGGCATCGCTCCAGGTTTCTTCCGCACCGAGCTCAACCAGGCGTTGGTCGAAGACCCCGAGTTCAACACCTGGCTCGAAAAGCGCACGCCGATGGGCCGCTGGGGCGAGCTCGAGGAACTGGGCGGCGCGGCCATATTCCTCGCGTCCAACGCCTCGCGCTTCGTCAACGGCCACATCCTCAATGTGGACGGCGCCCTGCTTGCGACGGTTTAGCATGGCGCCTCGCCCGCTTACTCCGGCGCGCATCATCGTCTGCATGGGCGTCTCGTCGAGCGGCAAGACGGCGACGGGCCGAGCCATCGCGGAACGGCTCGATGTCGGCTTTCTCGACGGCGACGATTTCCACCCGCCGGCGAACAAGGACAAGATGCGCGCCGGCGTCCCCCTGACCGACGCGGACCGCTGGCCCTGGCTCGCCAACCTGGCGCGCGCCCTGCGCGAGGCCGCGGGAAAGACCGGCATGGCCGTCGGCGCGTGCTCTGCACTGAAGCGGGCCTATCGCGACTACCTGGTGGCGGAAGCGGGCGAGCCGATCCTGTTCGTCTATCTCGAGGGCAGCCAGTCGCTGCTTGCCGAGCGCATCGCAAGCCGCCACCACGAATACATGCCGGCCTCGCTGCTCGGCAGCCAGTTTGCCACGCTGGAGCCTCCGGGACCGGACGAGAACGTGCTCACCGAGCCGGTGACGCTCAGCGTCGCCGAAATCGCGGACCGCGTGGTGAAGGCCGTCGCCGGCCTGCACGGCAGGCACCGACCCTAGTCCAAAAGCCGCGATCCCTTGCCGCGCGGGACCCGCGTTGACGAAGATCAATATCGCATCGCCGCGGGCCTGCGAATGCTGCTGGCCTAACGCCGGAGCCCGCGATGGCCATCGCTCATTCCAGTCTCCTCGGACGAAACGATTGGTCCATCATCGCCAAAGCGACGGTCGTCCACACCGCGACCTATTTCGTGATGGGGGTCTTCGCCTTCTACACGTTCAACTATGCGGCCGCCTTCTCACACGGGCCCGAGGCTGCCTACATGAGCCCCACCACCGACGTCTGGGTGGCCGCGGGACCGCTGTTCCAACCCCTCCGCGGCGCGCTGTTCGGCGTCGTGTTCTACCTATTGCGCGACGCCTTGTTCTCCACGACCCGTGGCTGGGTGCTCATCTGGATCATGCTGGCGGGGCTGGGGATCCTCAATACCTTCGCGCCAGCACCCGGATCGATCGAAGGCTTCATCTACCTCAGCACCCCCGCGTCATCGCAGATCGGACTGGGATCGATCGAGATTTACGGGCAGTCGTTGATGTTGGCCTTGGGGACGTTCTACTGGGTCCGCCGCCCCAACCGCTGGCTGGCGTGGGGCCTTTCAGTCGTCGCCGCACTCGCGATTGCAGCGTCGCTCGCCGGCATCTTCATCGCACCGCTGGCAAAGAGCGCAGGCTGATCGCGACGGACGTCACCCTCGCCTGAGGAACCGCCGGAAGCGGGGCACGCCCGGCTGCGGGGGCGGTGACACCGGCGCCAGCGCCGCAGTCTGCGGGCTCGGGATCTTCTGCACCGCGACGATGGTGCCATCCATCGGAAAGTCGGTGCGCGACATGGCCGCGGGCCAGTCCGTGATCCCCGCCACGCAGTACGACTTGATCGAGCGCAGCGACAGCATCGGCGCCGCCGGCAGCACGGCGAGCTTGTCGAACGGCGTTTCGATCTCAACCGAAACATCGCCGAGGGCCCGGCGGAAATTGAGGTCGCCCTTGATGATCGTCAGCACGCGATGGCCTGTGCCGAGCTCTTCGGCCGGCAGCCGATTGAAGAATTGCGGCGCCGACCAGATAGCGTTCGAGGCGAAGCGGACGAGGCCCTGCCGCACGGTCTTGAGCAATCGGTTGCCGAAGCCGGTGTCGGGCTTAAGACGATCGAGGAGGATGGTCACGTCATCCGAGGTCGTGTCGGACACGAACATCGGCAGCTGCTTGACGTGGATCACGACCTCCATGCCGTGCTCGGCGGCGATGACCGCGAGGACGAGGTCGCCGGCGAACTCCTGACCGAAATTGTCGGCGATGAGGTTGAGCCGGTTGATCTCCCCGGGGTCGAGCGTGAGCAGGTTGCCGCCGATCTCGGTGGTCTTGTCGGGCATGCTGACCTGCGACAGGTCATGCGCATTGGCGGCCAGCGACAGGCGTAGGGCGTCCTCGAACGTCTTGGTGGCAGTGAGCGCCGACTCGGCCCACGCCAAATGCTTGTCGATGTCCCGATGCTTGATGGCGCGGAACGGGTCGGTCCTCGTCTCGGAGAAGCGCACCGACTGCAGGATGCGGAAGTAGAGCCAGTACTCGAAGTCGAAGAACGGCGCCTGCGATGGCCGCTTGCCGTTGACGCGGCGTGGCATGTCCTCCCAGCCCGCGAAGGGCCAGCCCTCAAGGCTGAGCACCATCGGACCATCGGCCTCGACGGAGCGACCAATGGCGCGCAGCTGCTTGATCGCCTGCTCGCTCTGGCCGTCCTCGGCCGTGCGCAGGATCGCCGGAATGCGCGTGCGCATCGTCTCGGCGACGAAACGGGCATAGCGATCGGCCGGCGACGGAAGACTAGAAGCCAAACGCGTACTGCCCCGTCGGCGAGGCCGCATGCTCGAGGGCCAGCATTCGCATCTTGGCGCTGACACCGCCCGGCGACGAGAAGCCGCCCGTCCGCCCGCCGGTCGCGAGCACACGATGGCAGGGGATGATCAGCGGAATCGGATTGGCGCCGAGCGCGTGGCCCACTGCCCGCGCCAACGTCAGGTCACCGAGGGCGCGGGCGACTGCGCCGTAGGTGGTCGTCTCGCCATAGCCGAGCTTCAGCGCTTCGGCGTAGACGCGCCGGTTGAAGTCTGGCACCTCGCTCAGATCGACGAGGACGCCCGAGAAATCGACCGGATCGCCGCCCGCATAATCGCGGAACATCTGCGGCAGCGCAGCAAGCTCCCGCTCGGGAAAACCTGGCTCCGCGGGGTCGCGCGAAATCCAGATCTCGGTGCGCGCGCGGTCGCGGCCCGGGAGCGCCACGCGCGCCACGCCGAGGTCCGTCCAGGCGAGGCCAAAGGCCCCGAGATCCGTGTCGATGAGCGCGTAGCGCATGGCCACGATCCTAGCAGTTTCTCTGCGGCGGAAAGGTGGAATCTTGCCGCTTTTCCCGCCCGATCAGCGTTCGTCCAGCCACGGGAAGCCATCGGGATTGGCCCGCGCCCGCGCGAAAGTGGAGTCGTCGTCGTGGCCCCGCAATTGATCGAGAAACGGGAAATCCTCCGGTCCCACCGCAAGCCGTGCGATCGGCGCCACCGACTCGAGGCTCGCCCACTGGGGCACCCGGACCTCGTGCCCCTCGTGGCGTATCGGCGCCTGCAACTCGAACGATGCGCGCGGCAGGAGATAGACCCACCCGCGGCGGAACGGCCGCATCGCGAGCGCCGTGTCGCTGATCGAAAAGAAGTAGTAGGAGTCCCCGTTCTCTTCGCCGTCGGCGATCCGCATCGCGGAATTGATCAACGACATCGGGTGCCGCTCCCGGTCGAGGATCGCGAAATAGATCGGCCAGATGCCGTCGCCGGCAGCATAGACCGCCTTCCTGTCCCCGAACTCGCTGACGTCATCCGATTTGCGCGGCTCAAACCGCGAGATTGCGGGATTGCCCGAACCGTGCAGCAGCACCTCCTTGTTGTCCGCGAGGAAGCAGAGGAACTGCCAGCGCGGCGCAGCCAAGCCATAGTCGACCTCGCCGCCCGAGGTCAGGACGCGCTTGTAAAGCGCCTCGAAGTCCCTCAGCGTTGCCGTATCCGCCGGCATGGGTGGCCGGGGCAGGAAGTAGTCGGGGACGCTCAGGCGACAGGCCCGCCCGGGGCGCGGAACGGCGCCGCCGGACTCTCCGCCGCGCCACCAGCCCAGTTCGCCGCGCGCCCCTTGAGGTCGCGGAACTTGCGGCTGACCTCGCCGATCCGCTGGTCCCATGCCGGGTCGGGGGTCTGCCCGTCGGTCACCCGGAAATAGACCTCCATCATTGCCGCGATGGCGAACGGTTCGATCAGCGCTGCCTTCACCGCCCACGCAAAGATCAGCGCGAAGATGAAGCCGCTTGCGGACCAGCCATTGGGCAGGAACCAGACTACGGCCGCGGCGGGCGCCAGCATCACCAGGAACACCACAAACGACAGCGCATACATGATGATGGTGAGCCAGGCGGCGTTTTTGAGCATCACCTTGTAGTTCTGCGCGTAGAGCACGAGCCCGGTCTCCGCACCCTGCCAGGGGTTGGTGGCTCCGGTCCGGAACAGGTAACCGAGGATCACCTCGTCGAGCAGGCCGATCGCGACGCGCAGGAATGCGCGCACAAGCCCGACCGCCTGTTCGAGGCCCGGGATCGGCAGCAGGCTCGCGACGCCCTGGATGATGCCAAGCACCGCTGCAAGCACGCCCTTCACCAGCAGGTCGACGCCAAACAGCACGTTGGTTTCAGTGAAATGCTTGCGCACGACTTCGGTCGCGTAGGTGATCTGCCCTCGCCCCTGCGGCACGCCGCGCCCGTCGATCAGCTCGACCAGCACCGCGATGTGACCGGCCTTGACCACGTAGAGGATGTATTCGCGCGCGAGGAACAGCGCTCCGGCGGTCACCGCGAAGCCGATGATCCCGCCCCAGGCCATTGTGCCGGCACGAAAATCCGGACTGCCGAGCGCGCCGATCCCCCAGCCGAGGCCGACCCCTATCCCCGTCGTGAACACGAAGGCGATGGCGATACCGGCATAGACGATGATGCGCAGCACGATGAACGGCGCCGTCTGGGCCATGAAGCCGAGCGTACGGCCGATGGAGAAATCCCACATGATTGAGCCTCTGGCGCCCCCGCCGCCGGCAAACTAGGCGACTCGCGTCGCTCGGGCAATTCAGCCGAGGCTGGGCAGCATTGCCAATCGGTAAACGATGAGGCCCGCAATGACGGTGAGCGTCAGGGCCAGGGAAAGCCGGTTCCGGCCGAAGAAATAGAGAATCGCGCTGACAAACGCGCCACCAATCGCGACCATCGCTCCGAGCAACAAGGGGGCAATAACGGCCTGGGTTGCAGCGCCTGCCCATTCGAGCCGGAAGTATTCCCCCACCGTTCGAAACCCTGCGAGCATCTGCGCGAGGATGCCGAGCTGCGCGAAATGGCGGCTAGTCATCCAGTGACGCGCCTGGGCGAATGTAGGGGTCATGCGGGGGCTCCTTCCCTGAGGACGACGCTGCGAAGATCCGCAAACGCCTCGGTGAACATCAGCCTGAGCGCGACCTTGCCGCGGGCCCCGACCCAGCGTCCGACCGCGTGCTCGAGCGCAACTACGACGATCGCAGCAAGCAGTTCCGCCCGCTCGTCACCGAGCCGCGGATAGGCTGCGACCAGCACGACCCCGAGCCCGGCGCGCAACTCGGCCATCAGCGGCGCGTTGGCGGCGCGAAGCTGCGGCTGCTTCGTCAACAGCTTCGCCCGCCGCAGCACGCGCTTGGCGTCGGTCTCGTAGACGGCATCGAGAGCCGCGATCAGCCCGGCCTCAACGGCCGCCAAGGGCGACAGATGCTGCGCTTCACGTGAAATCGCGCTGAGCAGATCGGGGTCGTAGTCGTCCCACAGGACGAGCCGCTCCTTGGTGCCGAAGTGCCGGTAGACGGTGGGTGCGGAGACGCCGGCGGCGGCGGCGATGGCCTCCACCGAGACCGCCTCGTAGCCATTGGTCTCGAACAGGTCGAGCGCCGCGGCCTGAACTTCTCTCATGGTCCAGCGCCGTTTGTCGTCGCGCAGGCTCATCTGACGGTCACTCTCATTTGTTAGTGACTATCAGAATTGCGTCGGAATGGTCAACCCGGCAGGAAGATCACCGCTGCCAGCGCGACCAGCGCCGGCACCGTCTGCACGAACAGGATCCGGAGGCTCACGGTCGCGGCGCCGAACGCTCCGGCGATCGCGACGCAGACGAGGAAGAACACTTTCACCGGCTCGCCGGCTGTCCCGAGCCAGATACCCCAGATCAGCCCGGCGGCGAGGAACCCATTGTAGAGGCCCTGGTTGGCGGCGAGGACCTTGGTCGACCTGGCGAACTCCTCCGTCATGGCGAAGGCGCGGCGGCCGAACGGGCGGTCCCACAGCGCCATCTCGAGGACGACGATGTAGAGGTGGATCGCGGCGACGAGGCCGGTCAGGATGGCGCCAAACATCCGCCGATCCTAGCCTGGCCGGGATGCTGGACAAGCGCGCCCTGCGCCTTATCCTCCGTTCCGGTCGTTTGCTTGCGGGGAAGTCATGCTCATCGTTACCGGCATTCTGCTCATCATCGTGCCGATTGCGTTCAACGCCTTCTTCTTCGTGCTCGGAAAAACCTTCGGCTATCCGGGCATCCTGAACCAGCCGGTCGAGCGCGTGCTGGACCGCTTTGCGGCCGGTGGAGGGCGCCTGCGCGCCACCTGGTACGGCTTTGCGTTCACCGCGCTGTTGTTCACGCCGATTCCCGTGCTGGTCGACGGCCTGTTCCCCGCCGCGCCCTGGTATCTTCACGCGGCAACGACGCTGGGGGTGATCGGCGGACTGCTCCAGGCCATCGGCCTCATGCGCTGGCCGTTTCTCGCGCCGCTCCTCGCCAATGTCTGGAAAGACCAGACCGCGACCCAGGCCCACAAGGATGCGGCCGAAGTGGTGTTCGAGGCGGCGAACCGGTTTCTCGGCGGCGCCATCGGGGAGCATCTGAGCTTTCTGCTGACGGCGGCGTGGACGCTGCTCGTCGGCGTCGCGATCATCCAGACGCATCTGGTGGGCGCGTGGCTCGCCTATCTGGGCATCATCGCCGCCATCGGCGTCCTCATCGGCGTGCTCGAAGAGGCCAATTTCAAATGGGCCTCGCTGATCAACGCCGCCGCCTATGTGATCTGGTCGCTGTGGATGATCGCGCTGGGCGTGCGGGTGCTGTTCCTGCACGTGGCATTCTGAGAGCCCGCGGACACCAGATGTCCGGCACAAATAAGAAGGCCGCCCCAAAGGACGGCCTCTTGTCGTTCACTGAGCGCGTGAGAACTCAGTGCTTCAGGTCCTTGCGGGCATCGTCTTTCGCTTTGCCCACGGCGGACTGAACCTGTCCGGCGGCCTTATCGAGCTTGCCTTCGGCCTGAAGGCGAACGTCGCCCGTCATCTTGCCGGCCGCATCCTTGATGGCGCCCTTGGCCTGCTTGCCGGCGCCTTCGATCTGATCCTTGTGCATGGGTAGCTCCTCTGTGAAATGTCGGAAGCTAAACGGGCCAGGCACAGGCGAGTTCCGTTGATGAGCGAATTGTAACGTTCGCGCAGCCCTTTAGCCGGCGAGCCTCGCGGCGTGGGCTTTCATGCACATCGCTTGATAATCGGAGAAGGCGAGCGCGATCGCCTCGTAGTTGGCGGCGAAGGCGCAAGCAGTGCGATCGAGCGCCAACCTGTCGGCTGGAACTCCGTTCTTTCGTCATCCGCCCGCGCGGATTGGTGGGCACTCCCCACCCAATTTGACGATGAACCGCTATTTGCAGTCCTTGAGGACGACGGCGATCGCCTTGGTCGCCCCGTCGAGCGAGAAGGTCGTCGCCGGCCCGTCCCCGGACGTATCCGAGACCGTTAGGTCCGGGCCGTTCTCGAGCAGGTCGATCATCGGGTCGGTCTTGGGAAAATAGGCCACGAAGCTGTGGTCGACCGCTTCGTAGGTCATCTGCATCTTGACCTGCTTGGCTTCGTTCTCGAACAACAGGTCGACCGAGGCCCCAGCTCCGCCCGCATTGCTGGTCATCAGATAGCGCAGCATCACGCCCTTCGATCCGGCGCAGATCAGCTTCAGGGTCGGCGTGAGGGTGCCGTCGGGATCGCCGGCAACCGATGCCACCATGACATTGCCGGCCTTGGTCGCCTCCGGCTGCGCTACCCATCCATCGGCCAGCGCCGCGCTCGGCAAAATGGCGACGGCGGCGGCGAGGAGGATACGGCGCATGACGGCCTCACGGTTCGAGGGGGCCGATGTAGCTCACTTCGATGCGCTGGAACAGCGGCCCTGCCTTCATCGTGAGCAGCCAGCGTTGAAAATCGGCAGTATCGGCGAAGCCCGCGGCCCGGGCGTCGGCCGTGCTTACGTCTTCAGGCCGCATCTCGTCGATCCGGCCGATCCGGAGCAGGCCGATGCTGGTCTTGAGCGTTCCGCCCGGCTTGACCGTCGGCCGGGTCCAGCGCCGGAACTGCAGCGTGACCTTGCCGCTTCGGATCGCTTCCAGCACTTCGCGCTTGATGAGCATTGGCTTCCCCCAACCCGGACAGCCGACTATGACACGGCCGGCACGCGGGCGTGATGGAATGGTAGACATACGGGACTTAAAATCCCGGGGCTGTAAGCCGTGTGGGTTCAAGTCCCACCGCCCGCACCAGCCAAACAGTCGCCGGCAGGGCGGGATCGAGGCATGGCGACACCCATTTTCTACATCAACATGGCAAGCCGGCCGGATCGCCGGGCCTTCATGGAGCGCCAGCTTGCGACCCTCGGACTGGCGGCTCAGCGGATCGAGGCAGTCACGCCCGCTGACCTGACGGCCGCCCAGGTCCAACGGTGCGCGAGGCTTGGCCTTTCGCCGGGCGTGCCCTGCTGTTCGCTGAGCCACCTGCGGGCGCTCGAAGCCTTAGTCGCAATGGGGGCGCAGGCGGCCCTGACACTCGAGGACGATGCAGTTCTGTCGTCGCGCCTGCCGGAATTTCTGATTGCGTGCGAGCGCGCGACGGTCGACGGAATCGTGCGTATCGAGACCTCGTTCAACGGCGTCCGCTATCGCCGCGTCGCGGCGCGGCTCGATCGGTTCGAACTGGTCGAGCCCACCAATTTCGAGGGCGGTGCGGCGGGCTATCTGGTGCCGGCTTCGGCCGCATCGGCGGTGCGGTCGGCGATCGACCTCGACATCGGTGTCGACGAGGCGCTGTTCAATCCTTTCGGACGGCTCCGGGGCCGCGCGCGCCTCTACCAGACGATTCCGGCGCTCGTGGCGCAAAGCCACTTGATCTCACGGGCCGGCAACCCGTCGTTCGAGAGTGACATCAACGCCATGCGCCCCGCCGCGCCGGCAGGCGCCACCAGCCTTCTCCGCCGCCTGCAGGACTTCTACCGCCGCGACATCGTCTACGGGACGCAGCGGACCTTCCAGCAATGGCTGGGTGCCCGCAAGCACGTCATTCCGTTCGAGCCGTAGACTGGATTTAGTCCGTCGCGCCCGAGATCGGCGGCACGTAGGCGACGTCGAGGTCCCAGGGGAAGAAGATCCACGTGTCCTGGCTGACTTCGGTGATGAAGGTATCGACCATCTCGCGGCCCTTGGGCTTGGCGTAGACCGTCGCGAAATGCGCGCCGGGCAGCATTTCGCGCACGACGCGCGCTGTGGCGCCCGTGTCGACGAGGTCGTCGACGATCAGGAGCTTCTTGCCGGCCTTCGCCTTGGCGATGAGGTCGGGCGCGATCGGCTTGGTGATCTGCGGGATGCCTTGGGCCTGATGATCGTAGCTCTTGACCGAAACGCTCTCGACCACGCGGATGTTGAGCTCGCGCGCGACGATGGCCGCCGGCACGAGGCCGCCCCGGGTAATCGCGATGCAGGCTTCGAACGGTCCCTCGTTCTGCAGCCGCCAGGCGAGCGCCCGGCTGTCGCGGTGGAACTGGTCCCAGGTGACCGGGAAGGATTTGTTGCGGGGGGGTGCCTCGCTCATGTGCGCCTCCTTGTGACGCTCAATAGGGATCGGGAGCCGGCAGGCCGGCCTTCGAATGTTCAGACGCGACCATGGCGTAGACGGCCCTGGCCGCTTCATTGAGGCGCGCCTCGTCGGCGGAGCGCAGCACCAGTTCGGTCATCACCGTGCCGTCGCCCATGCGCGGATAGCTGCCCATGCGAACGTCGGGAAATTGCTCCTGGAGCGCGGCGAACGGGCTCGCGATATTGCCCTCGCCCACCCGGCTCTTGATGGTGACGGCGAGCACCTTGCGGCCGCCCTTCAGGGTCGGCGCGATGGCCTCGAGCATGGCGCGCATGATCACCGGCACGCCGGCCATGACGTGAACGTTGCCGATCCGGAAGCCGGGGGCAGCGCTAACGGAGTTGACGATGAGGCTCGCGCCCTCGGGGATGCGCGCCATCCTGAGGCGCGCTTCGTTGGGCTCGATGCCGCGGTCCTTCCAGCGCGCCTCGAGCATCGCCTTTGCCTCAGCGTTGATCGGCAGCGCCACGCCGAAGGCCTTGGCGATGGCGTCTGCGGTGATGTCGTCATGCGTCGGCCCGATGCCGCCGGTGGTGAAGATGTAGGTGTAGCGGGCCCGCAGAGCGTTCACCGCGGAAACGATCTCGGCCTCGATGTCGGGGACGACCCGCACTTCCGTGAGGTCGATCGCGAGGTCGGCGCAGAAATCGGCCGTGGCGCCGATGTTCACGTCCTTGGTGCGGCCGGACAGGATTTCGTCGCCGATGACGATGAGGGCGGCGGTGGGGTTGGAGTCAGCGGACATGTGAACCTGGCGGCCAAAGCGCAGCAATGGCGCGCGCCCGCGCCCGCGTCAACGGGCGGAAGGGGCGGTGCACAGCCCTGGCCGCACCGGTCTTTCAAAACCGCGTCGGAGCGACTATTTCTGGCGCCGAGCCAGGACCGCACATGATCACCTACGTCGACGCCGAAACCAAGAGCCGCCGCACCTCCGGCATCATCCCCCTGCATGGCGAGGCCGGGTTCGCCGGCATGCGCAAGGCGGGGCGCCTCACCGCCGAGGCGCTCGATATGCTCACCGACTACGTCAAGCCTGGCGTCACCACGGCGGCGCTCGACCGCATGGCCTACCAGTTCGCCCTCGACCACAAGTCGATCCCGGCGACGCTGTTTTACAAGGGCTATCGGCACTCGATCTGCACCTCGATCAACCACGTCGTCTGCCACGGCATCCCCGAGGAACGGCCGCTGCGCGAGGGCGACATCGTCAACATCGACCTGACCCTGATCGTCGATGGTTGGTACGGCGACAGTTCGCGCATGTTCGCGGTCGGCGAGGTGTCGCGGAAGGCCGAACGGCTGATCGAGGTGACGTATGAGTCGCTCTATGCCGGCATCGCCGCCGCCAAGCCGGGCAACACCACCGGCGACATCGGCGCGGCGATCCAGGCGCATGCCGAGGCCGAGCGGACCTCGGTGGTGCGCGATTTCGTCGGCCACGGCGTTGGCCAGCTGTTCCACGACGAGCCCAACATCACCCATTTCGGCGTGCCGGGCACCGGCGTCGAGCTCAAGCCAGGGATGATCTTCACGATCGAGCCGATGATCAATCTGGGCCGCCCGCACGTCAAAATCCTGTCCGACGGCTGGACCGCGGTGACGCGCGACCGCACGCTCTCGGCGCAGGCCGAGCACTCGATCGGCATTACCGAGACCGGGCACGAAATCTTCACGGCATCTCCAGGCGGGCTGTTCAATCCGCTGCATCCCGGCGAGCAGGCGGAGTGACGAGGCCGGCCAAGCCGTCGTCGGACGGGCTGGCCGAGGCCACGCAGGTCGACCTGAAAGCCGGCCATCGCGATCGCGTGCGCGAGCGCTTCAACAAGGTCGGCGGCGAAGCCTTCTCCGACGTCGAACTGCTCGAGGCGGTGCTGCACCTCGCCGTTCCGCGCCGCGACACCAAGGATCTGGCAAAACTCCTGCTCAAACGCTTCGGCTCGTTCTCCGGGGTGCTGTCGGCGCCCCGCGAGCGACTGGTCGAGTTCGAGCATCTGGGCGAGCTGAGCGTCACCAGCCTCAAGGTCATCCAGGCCGCAGCGCAGCGCTTTGCGCGTGACCGCGTCGACCGCGACCAGCCGATCCTCAGTTCATGGGCGTCGCTGATCGACTATTGCCGCGCCGCGATGGCCTTCGAGGACGTCGAGCAGTTCCGCATCCTGTTTCTCGACAAGAAGAACCGGCTGATCGCTGACGAGGTGCAGCAGAAGGGCACCGTCGACCACACGCCGGTCTATCCGCGCGAGGTGATCAAGCGCACCCTCGAGCTCAGCGCCACCGCGCTGATCCTGGTGCACAACCACCCGTCGGGCGACCCGGCGCCTTCGACCGCCGACGTGCAGATGACCCGGCAAATCGTCGACGTGGCCCGCCCGCTCGGCGTGACCGTCCACGACCACATCATCATCGGCAAGTCCGGCCACGCCTCGATGAAGGGCCTGAAGCTGATCTAGGCGAGCAGCCGCTCCGCGAGGCCGCCGAACTGATCGAGCCGCCGGACATCCGTGACATTCGCACCCGCAGCGACGATGAACGGGCCGCAGGCGTGGTTGCCGGGCCGGTAGTTCGGCGCCGGCGCTTCCAGCCGGCCGATGCGCGGACCGCGGATCGCACTGGGGATTTGCCCCGCCCGATAGCGCACCAGCAGGTCGGGAAGCTCGGCCGCGCGGGCGCCGGGATATTCCACTGACGGACGATACATGCGGTCCATGAGCTTCTCCCCGGTTTCGGCGTTGGTCAGGCCGGCGAACTCGGCCTCAAGCACCCGCAGCAACCGCTCGCGCTTCCTTGCACTGCCGTTGACGCGAACCGCGGTGCCGTTCTCGCCATAGGGAAGGATTTCGATCGGCAGCCGAACGCGCCGCGAGCGCCGCGCGAACGGAATGGCCAGTGTCGGCGAGAACCGCCAGTTGAGCCGCTCGCCGAGCTTGGCGTCGAGGTGCGCCAGTGACGCGTTGGGCTCCATTTTCGTAGTCGAGAACAGGACGACCTTCGCCTCGGGTCCCGCCGCTTCGATCAACCGGCCGAGCGCCGCATCCAGCCGCACGTAGATCGAGCGCACCGGATCGCCGAGCCGCTCGCGCAACGCCGGGTCGTAGTGCGGGTGCGTCTCGTCGACGACGTCCCAGAAGTGATGGTCGACGCAGTGCGACTCCCGGAAGGCGAGGATGAAGAGGTCCCACGGCTCGGACGCCAGGAAATGGAGCCCTGCCCGCTCCTTCTGTTCGATCGAGAGGAACAGATTGGCCAACGCGTCGCGGCGCTCGCCCTCGTCCACCGTCGCGAGATAACCGCAGCGGCTCGGTGGCAGGGCACCGAATTTCGCGACGACTTCGGCGGCGACGCCCTCCGGATAGCTGCGCGGCTCCCGGAAGTAGCGGCCATGCACCAGCCAGTCGGCGAGATGGATGCCGTTGATCGGACGTGGCGCCTGGGTCTTGGGGACATCGATCACCGCCACGCGCCGGCCAGCGTCCGAAATGCCGCGCCAGAACGCTTCGAGTTCGCCTTCCTCAAGGAACGACATGCCGTAGCGGCCGGTGGATTTGAGCCGCTTGGTATAGTGGAAGCGGCCGTGCGCACCCATGCCCGACGCGTACTGGAAATCGGCCCACAGCGCATCGTCGGTGACGCCGTGCGGCGCCTCCATATGATGCGCGCTGCCGCGAGCCCTGAGCCGCCCGATGTTCGGGAGCGTGCCGTCGAGGCTCCAGCGATCGATGAGATCACTGTCGGCACCGTCGAGCGCGAGGAGGATGAGGCGTGCGGTCATGTCCACTCCTCCGGTCTTGAAACCACGGAGCGGCAGCGGAGACAAGCACGGGCTAGTCGGACTCGGGAACGGGAGGGTTAGCCGCGGCGCCGATGTGACCGTAAATATCAAAGCCCAGGGAGAGGCGACGGGCCGCTGCCAATTGCATTGTGGATGGCAACAGAGTGAGGCCCTCATTGGTGTCGGCGAGGAAAAGGCCGATGAAGATGTCAGCCCGGAAGCGGTCCGCCAGACTCTCCCAGACGCTGAGATCCTGTGACAACGGCCCCAACAACTCGGCTATCTGCCCATTGAGGTCACCCGGGGACCTGTCAGATGTTTTTCTCAACCACATGCCGCTTCGGTATGGGGCGTACACCCGCCCGGCTTTGCCCAAGGGTCGAGGGTCGCCTTTTCGGTGTTGGAGGTGAGGCTCCGCGCCAAGTAGTTGCGTAATCTCGAGCGGGTCCAAATTGTCGCCTGCAATGCGCAAGGTGACAGCCGACTTCGAAACGGCGGTCATTCGTCACCGCTAGGGAGTTGCGCAGCGGCTCCATCCCGTCTGCGGGTGAGCCCCAGGATGATCCCCCTTGCCTTCTTGACCACAGCCAGTAGCCGCGGATCGGATTTGATGTGGGTCCTGGCCATCAGGAACCCGCGGTGCGTCGATGCGGCGAGGCCGCCGATGACCGAAATCGGGACGTAGCGGTCGTCGACCGGAACCTGCACGTTGCACCAGTGGCGCTTTTCGTCGGTGAGCCCCTCGCCCATGTCGAAGACGCGGTAGCCCTCCGCGAACACCGACTGCATGACCCGCAGCAGGCATTGCTTCCCGGGCGAGCCGGGACGCAACCGCTCGTCTTCGCTCATCGAGGAGATCAGGCAGAACAGCCGGTCGCCCGCCACGATGTTGTAGCGCATGGCGATCACCTCGCCCTTGAGCTTGAGCACGTGCAGCTTGACGTGGACGCCGGAACCCGAGCGCACCGTCGACTGGTAGAAGGCGCGAATGGCGGGAGTCGCGAAGGGATCGGCCACGCCCATTTCTCGGAAGCGCAGCGCGCGCTGGCGCAACAGAACGTCGAGCGCGGCTTCGGCGGCGGCGCCGTTGTCGAGAGTGTCGAACTCGATGGGTCCCATCGCAGCGAGCTTGTCGCCCTGCTGGCGATCGTGCTTGCGCCGGGATTTGTTACGCTGCGTGCTGTCGGCGTCCTCGAAGCTGACGAAAGCAGCGCGATAGAGGGTGTCGGCCGTGATCGACTGCCCGAGCTCGGCGAAGATCTCGACGCCATCGACGACAAGCCGCGGCACGGATTTGAGGTGGACCAGGTCGGCGCCGCGGATGCCCGCGAGCATCTGCCGCCAGAGCGACCGGCGTTCGTCCGGCGTCATGGTCGCAAGACGCGCCCGATCGACCAGCGGGGCGTTGCAGCCGACATGCGCGCCGGGAAACCACGAGAGGACGCGGACGCCCGCCGTCCGGTGGCGATGAAGCGCGAACAGGGCGAGCGGCGTCTCGCCTTCGAGGGCGGAAACATAGATCTGGTCGGACTGCGCGATGCCAAGTGTCTCGATCCAGAGGCGGGTGAAACCGAAATCCTGCCCCGGCGATTCGATGGGGCCTGCCGCAAGTCCGCGCCAGATCGCCTCGACCTCGTCCAGCCGATGCGTGACGCGGACCGTGACCGAGCCGCCGCTCAACGCGGACGACGCGGCCGGTGCGACTGGTTGATCGAAGGCGAGCAGATCGGCGGTCGCCATGGTGAGCAGTCCTGAACCGAAGCGATGCGCCATCGTCGCGGCGGCGCGTGAATCGCGCGTTCACACTGGAGTGGCGAGTCGCCGAGGGCGCCCGATTTCGCCCCCGAAGGTTAACGAGCCCTCAGCCGAAATTCTGCAGGATCGGAAAGGTCTCGAGGAACCAGTAGCTGAGCCGCGTGAACTGGCCGGTGAGGAACAGCGCTCCGGTCAAGACGAGCAGCACACCAACGACTTTTTCGACGGTCCCCAGATGCCGCCGGAAGCCCGAAAAGAACGACAGGAACGGGCCGATCGCAATGCCGGCGAGCAGGAACGGCACGCCTAGGCCGAGCGAATAGACCCCGAGCAGACCGGCACCCTGCCAGGCGGTCTGCTGCGCCGACGCGATCGACAGGATCACTGCGAGGATCGGGCCGATGCACGGCGTCCAGCCGATGGCGAAGGCGAGGCCGAGGAGGAACCCGCCGACCGGCCCGCTCGCCGCCGCCGGCCCGTTGCCCCTGAGCTGCCGGTCGAGGAAGCCGATCCGGAACACGCCGAGAAAGTGCAGGCCCATCGCAACGATGATGAGCCCCGCAATCGGGGTGAGGATCGGCAGCGCCTGCCGGAACTGCTGGCCGATTGCCGTGGCGGTCGCCCCGAAGATCACGAAGACCAGCGAGAAGCCTAGGATGAAGAACAGCGAAGTGAAGACGCTCCGCCGCCACATCACGCCCGCCGCGGCGCCGTCGGTACGCAACTGCTCGAAGCTCGCCCCGCTCATATAGGTGAGGTAGGGCGGCACCAGCGGCAGCACGCAGGGGCTGAGAAAGCTCAGCACCCCGGCCCCGAAGATCAGCGGGAAGGTCAGCCCGTTCATGGCCGGCTTTTTGCAGCCAGGGCTTCAGAACGCAAGGCGCTCAACCGGAGGTGAAGCTTCGCCGACGTGCCGGCAAGCGCCTTGCCGCATCCCGCTCCGGCGGTTAAGGACCAACCGCAGCCTTCGTGGAGCGCCCATGCCCACCCCGATCCGCATCGCGCCATCGATCCTTTCCGCCGATTTCTCGCGGCTGGGCGAGGAAATCCGCGCCATCGAGGCGGCCGGCGCCGACTATATCCATGTCGACGTAATGGACGGCCATTTCGTCCCCAACATCACGCTCGGCCCGGTGATCGTGCAGTGGCTGCGGCCGCTGACCAAAAAGACGCTCGACTGCCATCTCATGATCTCGCCCGCCGACCCCTACATCACCGCGTTCGCCAAGGCCGGGGCCGACATCATCACCGTGCACGAGGAAGCAGGCCCGCACCTCTATCGCTCGCTGCAGGCCATCCGCGCCGAAGGCAAGAAGGCGGGCGTCGCGATCAATCCGGCCACTCCGGTGTCGGCGATCGAGCATGTGATCGACACGCTGGACCTCATCCTGGTGATGAGCGTGAACCCCGGCTTCGGCGGCCAAAGCTTCATCCCCGAATCCCTCGTGAAGCTGTCGCAGGCCAAGGCGCTGATCGCTGGCCGCAGAATCGACCTCGAGGTCGATGGCGGCATCAATCCCGAGACGGCGGCGCAGGTCGCAAAGGCGGGCGCCAACGTGCTCGTCGCCGGTAGCGACATCTTCAAGGGCAACGACCCCAAGACCTACAAATCGCGCATCGCCGCGCTCCGCGATGCCGCGACCACAATGCGGGTTTGACCGATGATCCCACGCTATTCCCGCCCCGAAATGGTGGCGATCTGGTCGGCCGAGACCAGATATAGAATCTGGTTCGAGATCGAGGCGCACGCTACCACCCAGCTCGCCAATCTCGGCATCGTGCCGAAGGCTGCCGCCGAGGCGATCTGGGCGAAGGGCAGCGCCGCGACCTTCGACGTCGCTCGCATCGACGAGATCGAGCAGACCACCAAGCACGATGTCATCGCGTTCCTGACCCACCTCGCCGAAATCGTCGGACCGGAGGCGCGCTTCGCGCATCAGGGCATGACCTCCTCGGACGTGCTCGACACCACCCTCGCGGTGCAGCTGAGCCGCGCCTCCGACCTCCTGATCGCCGACGTCGATGCGCTGCTCGCCGCGCTCAGGCGCCGCGCCAAGGAGCACAAATACACGATCACCATCGGCCGCTCGCACGGCGTCCACGCCGAGCCGACGACCTTCGGGATCAAGCTGGCCGAGGCCTATGCCGAGTTCGGTCGCGCCCGCGAGCGGCTGGTTGCGGCGCGCAAGGAGATCGCCACCTGCGCGATCTCCGGCGCCATCGGCACCTTCGCCAATATCGACCCATCGGTCGAAGCCTACGTCGCTGACAAGCTCGGCCTCGTGCCCGAGACGGTTTCGACGCAGGTGATCCCGCGCGACCGCCATGCGATGTTCTTCGCGACCCTCGGCGTGGTCGCCTCCTCGATCGAGCGGCTAGCCACCGAAATCCGGCATCTGCAGCGCACCGAGGTGCTCGAGGCCGAGGAGTACTTCGCGCCCGGCCAGAAGGGTTCTTCGGCGATGCCGCACAAGCGGAATCCGGTTCTATCGGAGAACCTCACCGGCCTCGCACGGCTGGTGCGCGGCATGGTTACGCCGGCGCTGGAAGACGTGGCGCTCTGGCACGAGCGCGACATTTCGCATTCCTCGGTCGAGCGGATGATCGGGCCGGACGCCACCGTTACGCTCGACTTCGCGCTGGCACGGCTGACCGGGCTGATCGACAGGCTTCTGGTTTACCCCGAGAATATGAAGCGCAACCTCGAGCTACTCGGTGGCCTGCACAATTCGCAGCGCGTGCTGCTCGCCCTCACTCAGGCCGGCATGAGCCGCGAGGACGCCTATGCCGCCGTGCAGCGGAACGCCATGCGCGTCTGGGAGATGCAAGGCGACCGCAGCGGCGGGTTCGCGACTCTGCTGAAGGCCGATCCGGCAGTCTCAGCCAAACTCAAGGCCGCCGAGATCGACGGCATGTTCGACGACTTTTATCACTTGAAGCACGTCGACATGATCTTCGAGCGCGTCTTCGGCCCCGAGCTGTGAGCATCGTCTACGCACAGGAGCAGTCGCTTCCGGTCGCCGACTACGTCGCGGTGCTGAGCGAGACCACGATGCGCGGCAAGCGCCCGCTGGCCAACGCCGCGCGGATCGGCGAGATGATCGCCGGCGCCAACTTCATCGTCACGGCGCGCGACGACGGGGTGATCCTCGGCCTCGCCCGCTGCACCACCGATCACGCCTGGGTGGCTTACTGCGCCGAACTCGCGGTCAGGGAAAGCGCGCAGGGCCGTGGCGTCGGTCGCGGCATTCTCGAGTTCTGCATGCGAACTCTCGGTCCTCGGATCGGCATCGGGCTCTTCTCGGAGCCCAATGCCCTTGCCTTCTACGAACACCTCGGATTGACGAGGCTCGACAACGGCTTTTTCTCGAACCGGGTCGACCGCGACTAGCGCTTGACGGCGGCAAACGTCGCCAGCACCTCGGGCCAGCCCGCATTGAGCTCGTTCCGCCGTTTGGCGGCAACGTCGCCGAAGCCTTCCAGGCCGCGATGCTCAAGCGTCACCAGCGTCCCCTCGCCGTCCGGTGCGAACGTGACCTCGACGGTCGTGTGGACCTCGGGACGGTAACGATAGGCGTCGAGCTGCCAGTCCATGGTCAGGCCCTTGCCGGGGTCCGCCACCAGCACTGTTCCGATGCGCTGGATCGATCCGTCGGGGCGCTCCTCGTACCAGACCCCGCCAGGCTTAGGCTCGAAGACAAGCTTGGCGCGAGCGCCCGTGCCGTCAGCCGATTTTTCACGCGGCCACCAGCTGTCGAAATGGTTGGCGAACAGGTCGTAGGCGTCGGTGGGAGCGAGCTTCACCCGCACCGAGTGGCGGATCGGCGGCGCGCTCGGATGCTCGTCTGCCACATCGGCAAACGCTCCCAGGATCGCCGGCCAGCCATTTTTGCCCGCGACACCGGCCCGCATCTCGGCGTGCCGCTCGCCGAAGCGCTCGATGTTGCGGTGCTCGAGCCTGACCAGCGTGCCGTCGCCGTCCGGCTGGAACAGGATTTCAACTTCTGTCACCAGCGCCGGATCGTAGCGGTAGTCCGCACCCAGCTGCCAGTTGAGCACCAGCCGCTTGCCCGGCTCCCAGGCGAGCACCCTGCCCCACTCGCAGATCGAACCGTTGGCGCCCTTCTCATACCAGCGGCCACCGACACGCGGCTCGAGGACGGCCTCCACCAACGTCGTGCCCGGATTGGCCGATTTGTCGCGCGGCCACCATTGATCAAAGCGGTTGGCGAAGAGATCGAACGCCGCGTCGGGCCTCAGCTTGACGCGCACTTCCTGCCGAACCGGCGCAGCGGTGATGGTCTGATGCATGGTCACTTCCGTTTCTCCTTGTTGTCCCTGTCGAATTGCGCGTCGGCCTTTTCGGCGTACGCCTCAAGCGCCTCGGCCCAGAACTGGTCGAGCCATTGCCGCAGCGGCCCCAGGCCCTGCGGGTCGATCCGGTAGACGCGCCGCGTTCCCTCTGCCCGGTCGCTCACCAAGCCTGCCTCCTTGAGCACCTTGAGATGCTGCGACACCGCCGGCCGACTGACCGGCAGCCGCGTCGCCAGCTGGCCGACCGAAACTGGGCCGCGGCGAAGGCTCTCGAACACCTGTCGGCGGGTGGGATCGGCGAGTGCCGTCAGCGCATGATTTATGTTAGCCATGACTTACCGTAAGCGGCTACTTACTGCTGAGTCAAGCGGCTTGTTTGCGGAACGAGCTCTAGCTAGGTCGCGGGGATGAAGATTGCGGACGTCGACATTCTCATCGCGCCGGGCCTGGGCAATTCGCCGCCCGACCACTGGCAGCGCCGCTGGGGCAACCGCATGGCGAGTGCCCGCTTCATCGAGCAGGACAATTGGGACCGGCCGGTGCTTGCCGACTGGATCGGGCGCATCCACCAGGAGATCATGTTCTCGACGCGCCCGGTGGTGCTGATCGGCCATTCGCTGTCCGTCGCGGCCATTGTCATCGCGGCGCGAACTCTGGCCGACACCAAGGTCCGCGGCGCCTTCCTCGTCTCGCCGCCCGATTTCGAGGCCGACACCATTCCGCCCGAGGCAAAACCCTTCGCGCCGCCGAGCGACCCACTTCCCTTTCCGTCGATGGTGGTGACCTCGACCACCGATCCGCTGGCGACGGTGCCCCGCGCCCGCGACTTCGCCGCCGACTGGGGCAGCGATTTCCAGCTCGCAGGCGACGCCGGACACATCAACGTCGCCTCAGGTCACGGCCCGTGGCCGGAAGGACTGCTGATGTTCGCCGAATTGATGAAGCGGCTCAAATGAGCCTGACCCTCTACCTCCTGCGGCACGCCAAATCCGGCAAAGACAATCCGCGGCTGGCCGACATCGACCGGCCGCTCAATGAGCGGGGCCGTTATGAGGCTCAGGCCGTGGCCGACCACATGGCCGCGCATCGGCACGAGCCGAACCGCATTCTTTGCTCAAGCTCGCAACGGACGCGCGAGACACTCATGCCCATTCTGCAGGGGCTGAGGAACAACGCGACGATCGAACTCACCCGCCGAATGTACGATGCGAGCGCCGAAACCCTCTTCGACGTCATTCGCGAGCAGGAGGACACACCTTCGCTCATGCTTGTCGGTCACAACCCCGGGCTGGAAGAGCTGGCGCGGCGTTTGCCGTCCGCTGGCGATCCGTCACTTCTCTCCAGGCTCGGGGCGATGTTTCCACCGGCATCGCTGGCGGTGATCGAATTCGATATCGCCGGCTGGCACGAGATGCGGCTCGGCACTGGCAGCCTTATCGCCTTCGAGTGCCCGGACTGACGGGCGATCGGCGCGCGACGGTGGCGGCGGGGACAGTCCCCGCTCAACCCTCAGCCTTCAGCGAGCACCGCCGCCTTGGCCGCAACCATCAGCTCGGCCATCTTCGACCGAATCGCCGGTTCGGGAACCTCAACCGCTTTGGCACCAAGATCGGCGATGACCTTGCGGACGACAGCCTCCTCGCCTCCGGGAGCGAATTCGGCAGCGACCACCGTCGCGGCGTAGTCCTGCGCCGGCTCCCCGCTCAGCCCCATCTGTTCCGCCGCCCACATGCCGAGCAGGCGGTTGCGCCGCGACGCGGCCTTGAACATCAGCTCCCCGTCATGGGCGAAACGCGCCTCGGCGGCCTTCTCACGATCGTCGAATTCGGACATTGAGCCCTCCAGCTTCAGCCTCTGCTCCAAACATAGGCCGCCCGAGCGCCGCATCAACCCGAGCGCGACGAGCTCATCAAAAACTGCGACGACGGCCCGCAACAACTTGCCAGCACTGTTCAAATTATCGCGTAGGCTATGCGGCCCTTAAACAGCTTGCTTTCGCTGGTCGTTCTGGCGCATGAACGCCGCACCTCCTCCCACATTGCCATGGAATTCTCCATGAACCGCCGCCGGAAGATCTATGAAGGCAAGGCAAAGGACCTCTATGAGGGTCCGGAGCCAGGCACGCTCGTCCAGTACTTCAAGGACGATGCCACCGCCGGCAACGGTGCCAAGCACGAGATCATCGACGGCAAAGGTGTGCTGAACAACCGGATTTCCGAGTTCATCTTCACGCGCATCAATCAGCTGGGCATCCCGACCCATTTCATCCGCCGCATCAACATGCGCGAGCAGCTGATCAAGGAAGTCGAGATCATCCCGCTCGAGGTTGTGGTGCGCAACGTCGCGGCCGGCTCATTGGTGAAGCGACTCGGCCTGCAGGCAGGCACGCAACTGCCGCGCTCGATCATCGAATTCTACTACAAGGACGACGCGCTCAACGATCCGATGGTCAGCGAAGAGCACATCACCGCGTTCGGCTGGGCGACCCCGCCGGAGCTCGACGACATCATGAGCCTCGCGGTCCGCGTCAACGACTTCCTTACCGGCCTGTTCATGGGCGTCGGCATCCAGCTCGTCGACTTCAAGATCGAATGTGGCCGGCTCTACGAGAACGACACGATGCGCATCGTTCTCGCCGACGAGATTTCCCCCGACAATTGCCGGCTGTGGGACATCAAGACCCACAACAAGCTCGACAAGGACCGCTTCCGCGAGGATCTCGGCGGCCTGGTCGATGCGTATCGCGAAGTCGCGCAACGGCTCGGCATCCTGACCGAGACCGACAATGCGCTGACCACCGGCCCGCGGCTCGTTCAGTAGGCACGTCGACTCATGCGGGCGCGCGTCATCGTCACCCTCAAGGCCGGCGTCCTCGATCCGCAGGGCCAGGCCATCAGCGGTTCGCTCAAGAGCCTCGGCTTTGCAGGCGTCTCCGGCATCCGGCAGGGCAAGGTCTTCGACATCGAGATCGGCGAGACCGACCCCGGCGCTGCCCGGCTCAGTCTCGCCGCGATGTGCGAGAAGCTTCTCGCCAATACGGTGATCGAGAACTACGCGATCGAGCTGGTCTAGACCGGCAGCGCCGGCGGCCGTTCGGCTCCGGTCACGCTGTGGGTCTGCTCGAAGATCGGCCGGACTTCGATGCGGCCGATCTTCGCGATCTCGCTCTCGGTTGCGATCTTGACCGCCGCCTCCATGTCGGCGACGTCGATGACGAAGAAGCCCCCGACCCATTCCTTGGCCTCGGAATAGGGGCCATCCGTGCGCTTCACGCGCTTCTTGCGGACCTGAATGTTGACCGCCGTCCTCGGCTCTTGGAGCGGCGCGGCGAGGATCAGCTGGCCGCGCCGGCGCAGCTCGTGATCCTCCTCGATCGTGGCGTCGGTGAGCTTCCGCATGTCGGGAAGCGACATGCCCGCAAAGCTCGTTTCGTCGAAATAGACCAGGCACATGAATCTCATGATGCTCTCCTTGGGTATACCGCAACGCGACGACCGGCCCGGGCCCGGATCGACAATTGTCAGCGCGTTTTTGCGGCCCCTTCCGGCCGACTGCGGTTTTCGAGTCACACCGCCTGCCAATCGCGCTGGGGAACGTTCTCTGCCCCTCGCGGCCTCCAGCGAATCCGATAGAGCAAGTGCGCGCCCAGTGTTCCTTGTGTGTCGACCATGCTCAAAACCGTCTCGCTTTCCCTTCTCTTCCTCCTTACCCTGGGGGTCTTCATCGCAGCCTATGCGACGTTGCCCACCTGATCGTAGCGTCCACGCACTCTTTGCGGCACCACAGGCGCCGCTTTGGCCACAATGGCGAACATCGTCGTCCTGAGCGTCCCCGCCTGGGGCCACCTGAATCCCGTCCTGCCGATCATCGCCGAGCTCGTCCGCCGCGGCCATAGCGTAACCGTCTTCGACGAGCCGCCGTTCGCCGCTGCCGTGGAGGCCCTCGGCGCGAGCTTCGTTGCCTATCCGCCAGCCATGAGCATGGAGGACATGGCAGCCGTGCTGATGAACGGCGACCTGATGGCGACATTCGAGCTGTTCCTGCGCGTCACGCCAAAGCTCTATCGCTTCGCTCTCCGCCAGCTGCGTCAGGCACGTCCGGACGTGCTGCTGGTCGACGGCATCGCGCTGTGGGGCGAACTGCTCGGGCGGCGCCTGCGCGTGCCCACCGTCGTCACCAGCCCGTTCTTTGCCTACGAGCTCGGCCGCAACGCCGCGCCGGGCGAATTCCGGCACAATTTCGGGCGGTTCCTGCGCATCCTGCCGCGGCTCGCCTGGGACTGGATCCTTGTCGCGCTCAACGGGCTGGGAGCGCTGCCCTTCGCCTCGCCTCTGCCGCTCCACTGGCCGCTGCTGCCGATGCGCGGCGACCTTACGCTGATGTTGACCAGCCGCGCGCTGCATCCGCCATCGCCGATCTTCGACCGGCGCGGATGGCAGTTCGTGGGCGCCATGATCGACGCCAAGACGCGGCCGGATCGCTTCGATTTCAGCCGGCTTGATGGACGCCCGATCATCTACGTGTCGCTCGGCACGCTGATATTCGGCAAATCCGACTTCTACGAGCGCTGCATCGCCGCCCTCGCCGACTACCCCGGCCAGGTGCTGCTCTCGGCGGGACGCGGCACCCGCCTCGAGCGTTTCGCCCACGCACCGGAGAACTTCATCGTCGCCGAGACTTTCCCGCAGCTCGACGTGCTGCAGCGCGCCTCGATCTTCATCACCCCGGCGGGACTCAACAGCCTGCACGAAGCACTGTGGTTCGGCGTGCCAATGGTCGCGGTACCGCAGCATTTCGAGCAGCTGCACAATGCCGAGGCGATGGCGCGCGGCGGCGCCGGCATCAACCTCGACGCCGAATGCTTCGGCCGCACCGTATCGCCGGCGGAACTTCGCGCGGCGGTCGAGACCATCGCCGCCGATCTCGACGGCTATCGCGAGCGCGCCTCCGACCTCGGGCGTTCATTGAAGCAGGCGGGCGGCTACCTCGCCGCAGCAGATGCTGTGGAAAATCTCGCTCGACCCTGAACCGCCGCTCGCCGTTACGACCCGCTTAACCTAACCGTCACAATGCTCGCTTAACGAAGTCGACCCTATAACGGCGGCACCCGCAAGCGCGCCCCCTCACACCCTCAACATCGCCCCGACCATGCTGAAAACCTTTGCCCTCTCCGCCCTGTTCTTCCTGACCCTGGGCGTGATGTTCGCCGCCTATGCCTCGGTGCCCGTCGGCGCCTGATCGGCGCGTGCGCAAGCACGGCAATTGATCTGACGAGACTTGCTTTCGCGACGCCGACTCATCATGAAGTCGGCGCATGAAGTCGGCTGTCATCGTCTTTCCGGGCTCCAATCGCGACCGCGACATGATCGCCGCGCTGACCAAGATCGGCGGCACCGCGCCGGTAGTGGTCTGGCACAAAGAGACGGCGCTTCCCGACGCCGACCTCTACGTCATTCCCGGCGGCTTTTCTTATGGCGACTATCTGCGCTCGGGCGCCATCGCCGCGCGTTCGCCAATCATGCAGGCGGTGCGCGACAAGGCCGCGGCGGGCGCGCACGTGCTCGGCGTCTGCAACGGCTTCCAGGTGTTGACCGAAGCAGGCCTCTTGCCGGGCGCTTTGATGCGCAATGCTTCGCTCCGCTTCGTCTGTCGCGAGGTGAAGCTGCGCGTCGAGACCGCCGAGAGCCCCTTCACGCGCGGCTATCTCAAGGGCCAGGTCATCCGCACGCCCGTCGCCCACCACGACGGCAATTATTTCGCCGATGCGCAGACGCTCAAGGCGCTCGAGGACAACGGCCAAGTGGCTTTCCGCTACGTCGAGGGCACCAATCCGAACGGCTCCGCCAACGACATCGCCGGCATCTTCAACCCCCAGAAGAATGTGCTCGGCCTGATGCCGCATCCGGAAGACCTGATCGAGATGGCGCAGGGCGGCATCGATGGGCGCGGCATGTTTGCCGGCCTGCTCGCCGTCGCTTGAATTGGAAGAGCTCAACGTCTTCGGCGAGCCGTTGCAGCCGTGTTCCGACGACCCGCTGACGGGCTTCTTTCGCAACGGCTCCTGCTTTGCCGGGCCCGAGGGCCAGAGCCGGCATACCGTCTGCGCGCTGATGAGCGCGGAATTCCTCGCCTTCTCCAAAGCGCGCGGCAACGACCTGTCGACGCCCCGCCCTGACATGGCCTTCCCCGGTCTCAAGCCGGGCGACCGCTGGTGCCTGCTGGCGCCGCGCTGGGTGGAGGCGCTGCAGGCCGGCGTCGCCCCGCGCATCGCGCTGCTCGCCACGCACCAGGCGGTGCTCGACTACACTGATCTGGCAACGCTCAAAGCACACGCGGTCGATCTGAGCTGAATAACCGGCGCGTGGGCTGGGCACGCCGCCGCGCCTGCGCTAAGAGCGCCTCGTACTCCCTTTGCGGCGGGGACCGATGCCCTTCGACAACAATCGCGAAATCACACCGCAGCTGGTGGCCGATCACGGCCTCAAGCCGGACGAATATCAGAAGATCCTGACGCTGATCGGGCGGACGCCGACCTACACCGAGCTCGGCATCTTCTCGGCGATGTGGAACGAGCACTGCTCCTACAAGTCGAGCAAGAAATGGCTGCGCACGCTGCCGACCACGGGGCCGCGGGTCATCCAGGGACCAGGCGAGAACGCCGGCGTGGTCGATATCGGCGACGGGCAGGCGCTCATCTTCAAGATGGAGTCGCACAACCACCCCTCCTACATCGAGCCGTACCAGGGCGCGGCGACAGGGGTCGGCGGCATCTTGCGCGACGTGTTCACCATGGGCGCGCGGCCGATTGCGGCGATGAATGCGCTGCGCTTCGGCGCGCCATCGCATGAGAAGACCCGGCATCTCGTTTCGGGCGTCGTCGCCGGCGTCGGCGGCTACGGCAACTCCTTCGGCGTGCCGACCGTCGGCGGCGAGGTCGAGTTCGACGAGCGCTATAACGGCAATATCCTCGTCAACGCCTTCGCTGCCGGCCTCGCCGACATCGACAAGATTTTCTATTCGAAGGCCGAGGGCGTCGGCCTGCCGGTGGTCTATCTCGGCGCCAAGACCGGACGTGACGGCGTCGGCGGCGCGACGATGGCGTCGGCTGAATTCGGCGACGACATCGAGCAGAAGCGCCCGACCGTGCAGGTGGGCGATCCCTTCACCGAAAAGCGTCTGCTGGAAGCGTGCCTCGAGCTGATGGCGACGGGCGCTGTGGTCGCCATCCAGGACATGGGCGCGGCGGGGCTGACCTGCTCGGCCGTCGAGATGGGCGCCAAGGGCGACCTCGGCATCGCGCTCGACCTCGACAAGGTGCCGGTGCGCGAAACGGACATGACGCCGTATGAGATGATGCTCTCCGAGAGCCAGGAGCGCATGCTGATGGTGCTGCGGCCGGCCAAGGAAGCTGCCGCTAGAGCGGTGTTCCAGAAATGGGAGCTCGACTTCGCGACCGTCGGCATCACCACCAATGATCTGCGCTTCCGGGTGAAATGGCAGGGCAAGGTCGTCGCCGACCTACCGATCAAGGACCTCGGCGACCAGGCGCCGGAATACGATCGCCCCTGGACCAAGCAGCCCGCGCCGGCGCCGCTCGAGCTCATCGACGTGCCGCAAATGGACGTCGCCGAAGCGCTGCTGAAACTGCTGGGCTCGCACGCCGGCTCATCGCGCCGCTGGGTGTACGAGCAATACGACACATGGATCCAGGGCAACTCGCTGCAGCGGCCCGGCGGCGACGCCGGCGTCATCCGCGTCGATGGCCCGAACCCGGACAAGGCCCTCGCCTTCTCGTCGGACGTGACGCCGCGCTACTGCGAGGCCGACCCCTACGAGGGCGGCAAGCAGGCCGTCGCCGAGTGCTGGCGCAACCTCACCGCCGTCGGCGCCGAGCCGATCGCCGCGACCGACAACCTCAATTTCGGCAATCCCGAGCGGCCCGAAATCATGGGGCAACTGGCAGAAGCCGTGCGGGGCATCGCCGATGCCTGCCGCGCGCTCGACTTCCCGATCGTTTCGGGGAACGTCTCGCTCTACAACGAGACCAACGGCCAGGGCATTCTGCCGACCCCGACCATCGGCGGCGTCGGCCTCCTCGCCAACTGGAAGCGCAGCGCCACCATCGGCTTTGCCGGCGAAGGCGAGCCGATCCTGCTCGTCGGGGCGCCCGACTGGTGGGGCAGCCATCTCGGCCAGTCGCTCTATCTGCGCGAGCTCTTCGGCCGCAAGGACGGCCCGCCCCCGCCGGTTGATCTCGCCGCGGAAAGGAAGGCCGGCGATCTCGTCCGCATCCTCATCCGCGACGGCAGGGCCACGGCGGTGCACGATCTCTCCGGGGGCGGCCTCGCGATGGGGCTCGCCGAAATGGCGATGGCCTCCGGCATCGGCGCCAAGATCAATCAGCTCGAGGGCGGGGACCCCATCCCGCAATTCTTCGGAGAGGATCAGGGCCGCTACCTTGTCACGGTGCGGCGCGATTTCCTCGAGAGCTTCTACGATCAGATCTACCCGTACACGGGCCTGTTCGTGCCCTGGATTGGTACCACGGGCGGCACGCTGCTGAAGCTCGGCAATGCCCGAGGCGTCCCGGTCAGCGAGCTGCGTTCGGCCCACGAAGGCTGGTTCCCCGCGTTCATGGCGGGCGAGATCGCCGCGTGACCCTGCGTTGAAGCCACAGCCGGCGTGACCTATCTTCGGCGCCGGTGGAGTTCTGTCCTATGCCCATGACGGCGTCTGAAATCGAAAAGCGCATCAAGGCGGCCATCCCCGACGCCAAGGTGGATTTGCGCGACCTTGCAGGCGACGACAATCACTGGGCCGCGACGATCATTTCGGCCGCATTCCGGGGAAAGACGCGGGTGCAGCAGCATCAGATGGTCAACGCGGCGTTCGGCACGGACATGGGCACGACGCTGCACTCACTGGCGATCCAGACCGCGGTGCCGGACTAGTCCATCGTCAAATCCCGATGAACGTCTCGACAGCGGACGAGTCCGGGATTATCTATCGGCAAAACCGGGGCCTCGGCCCGAAAGGCAAGATCATGAGCGACATCAACGCGGTCATCGACTCGCAGGTGAAGGGCAACGACGTGTTCCTCTACATGAAGGGCACGCCGGATTTCCCGATGTGCGGCTTCTCGAGCCGCGTCGTGCAGATCCTCGATTATCTCGGGGTCGACTACAAATCGGCCAACGTGCTCGAGGACCAGGCGCTGCGTGAAGGCATCAAGGCCTACACCAACTGGCCGACCATCCCGCAGCTCTACGTCAAGGGCGAGTTCGTCGGAGGCGCCGACATCATCACCGAAATGTTCCAGGCCGGCGAGCTGCAGTCGCATCTCACCGAAAAGGGCGTCGCGACCAAACAGGTGGCGTGAAGGTCGCAGTCGAGTTTCTGGCGACGGCCGAGGCTCCACGGTCTCGGCGTCCTCAACGCCCGCGTGATGAACCCCATCACAAACTGTCGTTTCATCGCCAGCTCGCCGAGGCGTAAGCGCGAGGGATGACCCTCGCCGCTACCTCTCCTGCCCGCTCTGCCACTTTCCCGCTGATCGTCGTGGTCATCGCCGGTTGTGCCATCGCGGCCGTGACCAATGGCGTGCGCAACAGCTTCGGCCTCTTCACCCTGCCGGTGACCGAGGGCCTCGGCATCTCGCGCGAAACCTGGGCGCTGGCCATCGCCATCCAGAACCTCGCCTGGGGCATCGCCCAGCCGTTCGCCGGAGCCATCGCTGACCGCTACGGCACGGGCCGTGTCGTCGCGGCGGGACTCGCGGTCTACGCCGTGGGGCTGGTTCTCTCCGCTATATCGCCGACCGGAACGGCGCTCTATTTTACCGTGGGCATCGTCGCTGGCGCGGGATTTGCGACCTGCAGCTTCTCGATCGTCATGGCCGCATTCGGCCGCGCCGTGCCGGCGGAAAAGCGCAGCCTCATCTTCGGCATCGCCACAGCCGCGTCGTCGTTCGGCCAGTTCATCTTCGCCCCGATCAGCCAGGGCTTCATCTCCGCCTTCGGCTGGCAGTCGGCGTTCGTGTGGCTTGCCGCCATCGTCGTCTGCGCGCTGCCGCTTACCGCCGGGCTGCGCGGTCGCAGCGAAAGCGTTCCAGGCGAAGCCGACCTGCCGTTCATGGAGGCGATCGCCCGCGCCTGGGGCTATGGCTCGTATCGGCTGCTGGTGATCGGCTTTTTCGTCTGCGGCTTCCACCTCGCCTTCATTGCCGTCCACCTGCCAGCTTACCTGGTGCAATGCGGCCTGCCGCCGTCAGTGGGCAGCTGGTCGCTCGCGATCATCGGGCTGTTCAACATCGCGGGCTCGCTGCTGTCCGGATATCTCGGCAGCCGCGTTCCCAAGCAGCTGCTGCTCGCCTCGATCTATCTGGGCCGGGCCATCGCGTTTGCACTGTTCATGCTGCTGCCGGTGACGCCGGCGAGCGCCTACATCTTCTCCGCCGCAATCGGCCTGCTGTGGCTGTCGACCGTGCCGCTGACCGCCGGGCTCGTGAGCCTCTTCTTCGGCCCGCGCTATATGGGGATGCTCTACGGCATCGCGTTTCTCAGCCACCAGCTCGGCTCGTTCATGGGCGCGTGGCTCGGCGGCTACGTGTTCGACACCACGGGTTCCTATTCCATCATGTGGTATCTGGGGATCATGCTCGGGGTCGGCTCGGCCGCGCTGCACCTGCCGATCAAGGAACTGGCGTCGGCCCGGTTTTTCGCCCGCCCGGCGTGATCCATCGCATTTTCACGATCATCCGCTTGCAATGAGCGGGCCCAAGGTTCAATAGATTCGGCACCACGCCACCTCCCCCGGCGCACGGAATTCACATGCTCGAACAGGCTGTTGGGACGCGAAAACTGTCGCGTCCCGAATTCATTGCCCTCGCCGCCGCGATCATGGCCCTCAACTCGATCGCCATCGACGTCATGTTGCCCGCCCTGCCCTATATGGGGCGCGACCTCGGCGTCACCGACGAGAACGAGCAGCAGCTGGTGGTCTCGGCCTACATGGTCGGGTTCGGTGCGGCGCAGATCGTCTTCGGGCCGATCACCGACCGCTTCGGCCGGCGCGCACCACTGTTCTTCGGCATCGGCATCTATCTGGTCTGCACCCTGATCTCGATCTTCATCCCCAACTTCTGGGTGCTGCTCGTCTTCCGCTTCATCCAGGGGATCGGGGCCGCCGCGACGCGCGTCGTGGCCATGTCGGCGATCCGCGACCGCTACTCGGGCCGCGAGATGGCCTCGATCATGTCGCTCGTGTTCATGACCTTCATGGTGATCCCGATCGTCGCGCCCGGTGTCGGGCAGGTCATCCTGCTCGGCTTCAAGTGGCACTACATCTTCCTGTTCATGACGGTGCTCGCCGGAGCCATCGGCATCTGGGCGTGGTTCCGCCTGCCTGAAACGCTGCGCCCCGAATATCGCCGGCCATTGTCCCTGCGCGTCATCGGCGAAGGCTTCCGCGTGGTGTTCACCAACCGCTCGGCGATCTTTTACGGCCTCAACGGCATGTTCCTGTTCGGGGCCATGTTCGGCTTTATCATCTGCACGCCGCAGATCTTCGTCGACTATTACGGGCTGGGCGCGCTGTTCCCGGTCGCCTTCGCAGTCGTCGCCGGCTTCATGTCGCTGGCACAGTTCGCCAACTCGCAGATCGTCAAGCGCCTCGGCACCCGCCGCGTCAGCCATGCCTCGATGTTCGTCTACATCGCCTGTGGCATCGCGCTGGTCGTGGTCAGCCTGGGCCACCCGCCGTTCTGGGTGTTCTACGGCCTGCTGATGGTACTGCAGTTCTTCTTTGCCTGGGCGAGCTCGAACATGAACTCGCTGAGCATGGAGCCGCTCGGCGCGGTTGCCGGCACGGCGGCGGCGGTCTTCGGCTTCATGCAAACGGTGGGCGGCGCGATCATCGGCACCTTCATCGGCCAGCAGTACAATGGCACGCTGACCCCGAACGCCCTCGCCTGGACCAGCATGGGCATCCTGGTGCTGGTCTCGACGCTCATTGCCGAGCGCGGCCGGCTGTTCGGCATCAGCGCCGAATATAAACCGGTGCCCGCCGTCGCCGAATAGCCGCCTCAGGCGGTCTTGTTGGCGACGAAGATCGTCCAGCCATAGCGCGGCCGGATGGTGCCGAGATAAGTGCGCCACTGCGCGTTGCAGCGGTCGAGCACGTCGTCGCGATCGCGATGGTCGGGGTGCTCGCGCACCCAGCGCAGCGTCGCGTGCCGATGATGGCTGGCGTAGCGCTCATAATCGGCATCCGATGCCGAGATCAGCGCCGAAACTTCCGCGCCATGCCGCTGGATCACCTGTGCAAGCTCGACCGGGTCGGGCGGCAGGTGCTCGTGCGTCTGCACTACCGGCCGATGCTTCAGCGTGAGGTCGCCAACGACGATCGCGCCGCCCGGCTTGGCCGCCGCCGTCATCCAGACAATGGCGGCCACGAACCCGCCCAGCGCCTCGACGGCCCCGAGGCACATGACGATGTCGTAGCTCTCCGCCGCCGCACTGAATCGCGCCGCGTCGCCCTCGACCAGCCGCAGCATGCCTCGCGCCGGTCGCTTCTGCCGCGCCGCGGCAAGGAACGCCGGATTGTTGTCGACGCCGGTGGCATCGATGGCGAAGCGGTCGGCCCATTGCCGCAGCATCCACGCCTTGCCGCAGCCGACGTCCAGCACCTTGAGGCCGTCGCGGATGTCGCAATAGTCGTCGAGCAGCCGGTGCTTGCGGTCTGTCACCGGGTTCTGGATGTCGATGTCGGCGTCGGCAATCGCCCAATAGTCGGCAGAGTCCAAAGCGTTCCTCCTTCGCTCCGGCACGCGACTATAGCGTGAATACCTCGCGGCGCAGAAGGCTCCAGCTGTCTTTGTCGGTGGCGATCAGCAGCCCGCCGCCAGTCTCATCGGGCCGATAGGGCGAACCGTCGAGCCGCGCCACGTACGCCCCCGCCTCCGCGCAGATCAGCGTGCCCGGCGCATGGTCCCATGGCATCAGCTTGTTGAACTGGATGGCGTGACAGTGCCCGCTCGCCATGGTCCGGTAGTCATGGCCCGCCACGCGATAGTTCGCCGAAATGCTGAGCTTGGCGAAATTGGCGAGAACCTGCGCCTTGCGCTCCTTGGGCAGAAAGCTGATCGACACGTGCGCGATGGTCTCGGCGAGCGGCACCGGTGCCGCGACCCTGAGCCGTTCGCGACCGCCCTCGGGCCGCACCAGCCAGGCACCGCCGCCGCGCTCGGCGAGAACCCAGTCGTCTCCCATCGGATCGTAGATGATCCCGGCAACAATCTCGCCGCGCACGATCACCGCGGCCATCACCGCGAACAGCGGCAGGCCGGCGGCGAAGTTCGCGGTGCCGTCGACGGGGTCGAGCGTGATCGCGAGGTCCGCGCCCGCCAGCCGGCCGAGCAGTCCCGCGTCGGCCGCGACGGCCTCCTCGCCGATCACCACCGTGCCCGGCCAGCGCCGACCGATCTCGGCGGTGACGCGCTTTTCGGCCTCGATGTCGGCCTCGGTCACGAGGTCGGTCGCGCTCGATTTGGTGTGAACGGTTTCAGGTTCGAGACGCCGGAAGCGCGGCAGGATTTCCGCCTTGGCGGTCTCCCGCAGGAGGCGGGCGAGCACCTCGATGTCGATCATTTCAGGTCCATTCCCGATGTCGCAGTCTGACCTCCCTCCCCCTTGAGGGGAGGGAACGAGGGT
>Ga0265313_10000031_pt1 | contig 128981 bp, 141 predicted proteins | sample 4123metaG_FD_203122 | JGI IMG/M metagenome (GOLD analysis project Ga0265313, IMG submission 203122) | Rhizosphere microbial communities from Carex aquatilis grown in University of Washington, Seatle, WA, United States - 4-1-23 metaG | ecosystem: Host-associated > Plants > Roots > Rhizosphere... | reverse complement strand
CCGCGAAAAACGCCGCTGTTTTCGTGCCCCGAGAAAACTTGCGGTCTCCGGCGTCTTCGACATCCTCTGGCAGCGGATTGAACGCCGGCATCTTGGTCAGAAATGCGAAATTGTTGTTCTCCGATAGATCGCTCTCAATTTGAGTTCTGTCGCGCCCAGCAAGAAGCCGTCTGAAAATCAAATTGTAGTACTCGCGCAATCTCGGAATATGCCGCTCGCCACTACCTAGCTGTTTGATGAGAAGCGTCGTGGCCTCTTTATGCGCGATGAGAAAATCCTCGAAGTCGCGCCGATGCTTGGTGAAAGCGATCAGGTCGTCGCTACGGGCCAAATCTTCCACAAAATCGGAAACTGCCAAGAACACCGTCGGCTGGAAAGTGCCGCTTCGCGTGTAGAAGTAGACGATAGGGTGAAGCCCCAAAGATCGCGATTGGTCACCCGTGATGCGGTCCAACCGCTTACGCACTTCACGGAGATATTGTCCGGTAGTCGCGCCGTCTTCGTCCTTTGGCAATTTCGTTTTGTCGTCTTTCTTCGACGTACTGTCGGCTATCTTGACGTTGTTCGCCCGGTTCACCAGGTCGAACACGAACGGCAGTGTGCTGTACCCCTTTCCGCCTACTGGCACATCGAGAGTGGTAAGGGGCATGCCGGTAATCGGCGGATTATAGAGGGCGCTATAAATCTCCTTACCAGCCGTCTCGATAGCGGCCTGTGTTTCTACCTTGAACGCTTTCCAATACTTGTGCCCAGAGCCCGAGTGAGTAATCGCCCGCGAGGCAATGGCGCTTGCGGAGTCGCGTGATCGAATTAATCGACGTTCCGTCGGATCGATAGGTGTGCCCTGCTGATTGATCTTGAAGAATGAGTCCTCTGCCGATTTCACGTCGTTTGTGGTCACCCATTGAGCGACAAACGAATTGTCCGCGAGATTGCTCAATCGCTTCTGCATCTCGGGCGGAGCGGCGGGGCGGTTATTTCGAAATGACTGATACTTTGCGTAGGAAAGGACGGACTTCTCCACGAGTTCGCGGGTGCGCTCGGCAACGCGCCGCTGTTCTGGAGTTATGTAGCCTCCGGAATGATCGAGTGACCTTTTTCTGTCGCCATAGTCATCAAGAATCCACGCGAGGATTGCACTCAGACGGTGAGCCCCGTCGATGACGAAGATACTGGCTCCAGCGCGCCACAAGATGATTGCCGGTATTAGGTCGGCGTCTAGAAAAGACCTGATTAGATCAACGACTTTGGCGGGGGACCACTGCGCCGTCTCGCGCTGAAAGTCGGGTTTGCGCAGATCGCCGGCAAAGAAGTGGCCGTCCAAATGGGCAATGTTGATTCTGTCCAGTGGCGTGGACTTGGACGGCGCTTCGTCGACCGCAAAATCGTCTCGCGGGATCATCGCGTCCAGATTCACAACGTTGGTAGTGCCCGCCATGGCCTCTTTCTCCCAAGACTCGATGCGGGGCAATCTAAACTTGTAGTCATGTGCAGTCAAAGTGATAACTCCCCCCTCAAGGGGGAGGTTGGGTGGTCTGGTAATCCTTGCCCTCGGGATGAGGAATCCACGGACGGCAATCCCTCCCCGTTCCGGGGAGGGTAGTCCGAGCGAAGCGGAGGACCGGGTGGGGTTGTGCGAGCAAAACGGGACCCTACCCACCGGCCTTCGGCCAGTCCCCCCTCCCCGGAACGGGGAGGGATAAGGGGCGTCGCTCCCTACAGCCCGAGCTTCGCCTTCAAGAGCGTGTTGACCACCTGCGGGCTGGCCTTGCCGCCGGAGGCCTTCATCACCTGACCGACGAACCAGCCGAGCGCGGCGGGCTTCGCCTTGGCGTCAGCGACCTTGTCGGGATTGGCGGCAAGCACTTCGTCGACGACCTTCTCGATGGCGCCGGTGTCGGTGACCTGCTTCCACCCGCGCGCCTCGACGATGGCCGAAGCTTCGCCGCCTTCGCTCCACATCATCTCGAAGACGTCCTTGGCGATCTTGCCGGAGATGATGTTCGACGCGATGAGATCGATGAGGCCGCCGAGCTGTGCGGCCGAGATTGGGCTGTCGGCGATGGTCCGACCTTCGCGGTTCAGTCGGCCGGCAAGCTCGTTGATCACCCAGTTGGCCGCGAGCTTGGCGTTGCGTCCGCCTGCACTTCCTCCAGACAGAACCGCCTCGAAGAAATGCGCCGTGTCGCGGTCGGCCGTAAGCACACCCGCGTCGTAGGCGCTGAGGCCGAGGTCGCCGACGTAGCGCGCGCGCTTGGCGTCCGGCAGCTCGGGCAGTTTCGCCGCGAGCGCGTCGACGTAGGCCTGATCGAACTCGAGCGGCAGGAGATCGGGATCGGGGAAGTAGCGGTAGTCGTGCGCCTCCTCCTTGGAGCGCATCGGCCGCGTCTCGCCCTTGCCGGGATCGAACAGCCGCGTCTCCTGATCGATGGAATGGCCCTCCTCGATCAGGTCGATCTGGCGGCGCGCCTCGTGCTCGATCGCCTCACCGATGAAACGGATCGAGTTCATGTTCTTGATTTCGCAGCGCGTGCCGTAAGGCTCGCCCGGACGGCGCACCGAGACGTTGACGTCGGCGCGCAGCGACCCCTTTTCCATGTCGCCGTCGCAGGTGCCGAGATAGCGCAAGATCGAGCGGAGCTTGGTGACGTATGCCTTCGCTTCCTCGGACGAGCGGATGTCGGGCTTCGACACGATCTCCATCAGGGCGACGCCGGAACGGTTGAGGTCGACGTAGCTCTGCGTGGCGTGCTGGTCGTGCAGCGACTTGCCGGCGTCCTGTTCGAGATGCAGGCGCTCGATGCCGATGGCGACGCTCTCGCCGCCTTCGAGATCGACGCTCACCTCGCCCTCGCCCACCACCGGCTGCTGGTACTGCGAAATCTGGTAGCCCTGCGGCAGGTCTGGATAGAAGTAATTCTTGCGGTCGAAGCGGCTCTTCAGGTTGATCTTCGCCTGCAGGCCGAGGCCGGTGCGCACCGCCTGCGCGACGCATTCCTCGTTGATCACCGGCAGCATGCCGGGCATCGCCGCATCGACCAGGCTGACGTGACTGTTGGGCGCGCCGCCGAAGGCGGTCGAGGCGCCCGAGAACAGCTTCGACTTCGAGGCGACCTGCGCATGCACCTCCATGCCGACCACGACTTCCCAATCGCCGGTCTGGCCGCGCAGATACTTCTTCGGGTCGGAGGCGCGCGCGTTCACAGTCCGCCCTCCGCCAGCAGCGCCTCGGCGATGTCGTCCCATTCCGCGCCGGGCGGTGTCTTCGCCACCGGCTTGCCGGCGCGGCGATACCAGTAGGCGGCGTTGCCCTCGTCGCCCTCGACGCGGTGGAGGTGGGCGTGCACCCAGGCGGCCGCGGCCCCCTCCTCGTGATCGACCAGCGCGTGCGCCTTCTGCCAGTCGCCCCGCGCGAGATGCCAGAGCGCGGCGAGCGGCGGGCTCGCCCCGGCCGGCGGCTTTGGACTGGTGCGGAGGGCCTCGGCGTCCATCGGCTACTCGATCACCGCGTCGGCTTCGATCTCGACCAGCCACTCATCGTTGAGGAGCGCCTTGACCACCGCCATCGTGCTCGCCGGGCGAATGGCGCCGAAGGCCTCGCCGTGAGCGCGGCCGATCAGCTCCCAGTCTTCCTGCCTTGTGAGGAAGACGCGCGTGCGGATGACGTTTTCGATTTTGCCGCCGGCCTTCTCGATCGCCGCCTTGATGATCTCGATGCAGCGGCGGGTCTGCGCGGCCGGATCGCCCAGGCCGGCCGTCTTGCCGTCGACACCGATCGGCGCGGTGCCGCCGACGGCAATCGTGTTGCCGATGCGGACGGCGCGCGAGAAGCCGATGATCGGCTCGTACGGACTGCCGGAGGAAACGTTCTGGCGCGTCATGTGTTCCACCATGGTTCGGGGGCGAAGTGGCCGGCGGCGTCCTCGATGACGGCGGCGGCGCGGAAGAGCATTTCCTCGTCGAACGGGCGGCCGATGAGCTGCAAGCCCAGCGGCAGGCCGTCGGACGTGCGGCCAGCGGGCACCGCGATGCCCGGCAGGCCCGCCATGTTGACCGTCACCGTGAACACGTCGTTCAGGTACATCTCGATCGGCGAGGCGAGCGCCATCGCCTCCAGCCCGAAGGCGGCCGACGGCGTGGCGGGCGTCAGGATGGCGTCGATGCCATCGGCGAACACCATCTCGAAGTCGCGCTTGATCAGCGTGCGCACCTTCTGAGCGCGCAGGTAATAAGCGTCGTAGTAGCCGGCCGACAGCACATATGTGCCGATCATGATGCGGCGCTTCACTTCCTTGCCGAAGCCTTCGGCGCGCGTCTTCTCGTACATGTCGATGATGTCGTCGCCGGGGACACGCAGGCCGTAGCGCACGCCGTCATAACGCGCGAGGTTGGACGACGCCTCGGCGGGCGCGACGATGTAGTAAGCCGGCAGCGCATATTTCGTGTGGGGCAGCGAGATATCGACGATCTCGGCGCCGGCGGCCTTCAGCCACGCGATGCCATCCTGCCAGAGCTTCTCGATCTCGGCCGGCATGCCATCGACGCGGTATTCCTTGGGGATGCCGATGCGGCGGCCCTTCACGCCCTGCCCGACCGCCTGCTCGTAATCCGGCACCGGCACATCGACCGAGGTGGTGTCCTTGGCGTCGACGCTCGCCATGGAGCGGAGCAGGATCGCGGCATCGCGCACGTCGCGCGCGATCGGCCCGGCCTGATCGAGCGATGAAGCAAACGCGACGATGCCCCAGCGCGAGCAGCGGCCGTAGGTCGGCTTGATGCCGACGGTGCCGGTGAAGGCGGCGGGCTGGCGGATGGAGCCGCCGGTGTCGGTGGCGGTGGCGCCGGCGCAAAGATGCGCGGCGACCGCCGAGGCCGAGCCGCCCGACGAGCCGCCCGGCACCAGCGGGGCGTTGCTCGACTTCGAGCGCCAGGGGTTGGTCACCGGGCCGTAGTACGACGTCTCGTTGGACGAGCCCATGGCGAACTCGTCCATGTTGAGCTTGCCCAGCATAACCGCGCCGTCGCGCCAGAGGTTGGCGGTGACGGTCGATTCATACGGCGGCTTGAAGCCGTCGAGCACGTGGCTGGCGGCCTGCGTGTGGACGCCTTCGGTGGCGAACAGATCCTTGATGCCGAGCGGCACGCCTTCCAGCGCACCGTCGCGCCCTTGCGCGATCCGCGCGTCCGAGCGGGCCGCCATCTCCAGCGCCTGCTCGGGCGTCTCGACGATATAGGCGTTCAGCGCGCGCGCCTTTTCCATCGCGGCGAGATAGGCGCGCGTCAGCTCGATCGCTGAGAACGCCTTCGCCCTCAGGCCGTCCCGGATTTGGGCGATGGTGAGCGCGGTAAGGTCGGTCATCGGGCGCGCCTGCCCCGCGAGATCCCCCGATCGAGTCGGGGGATGGTCGAATGACCCGCTGCTCGGCTCATTCGACCACCTTAGGGACCGCGAAGAACTCGCCGGCGGCGGCGGGGGCATTGGCGAGCACTGCGCCGGGCATCTCGCCATCGGTCACGACGTCCTCACGCATCTTCATCTTCATGGCGACGACGGCGGTCATCGGCTCGACGCCGGTGACATCGACCTCGTTCAGCTGCTCGACAAAACCGAGGATGGTATTCAGGTCGGCGCGCAGCTTCTCGGCCTCGGCGTCGCTGACGGCGATGCGGGCAAGGCGGGCAACGCGGCGGACGGTTTCCTTGTCGACTGACATGGGCGGAAATCCTCGGGAAATGCCGCGCCGTCTTAGCAGACGCCCTTTCCGGGCAGCAAGGGCGGGCCGGCAGCGGTTTTCTCGACCGCATGCAGCTAGTCGTGGAGGCCCCTGCCCGCCAGAATCTGCGGCAGGCATTTTTCAATCCGCGCCTCTCTCGTCCTGGCCTGCCGGGCGGAGGAGAAATGCAGTAGATAACCGCGCTGGCGGCCGGGCGTCAGGGCCTGAAACGCCTTCTTCACCTTCGGTTTCTTGTCCAGAATCGCCTTGAACTCGGCCGGCATCTCGAATTCGGCCGTTTCCTTCTTTTTCACCCTGGCGCCGGATTTCTCGACGGCGATGGCATCCTTGACATAGGCCTTCAGGGTGGGGGCAAGCCGGGTCACCTCGCCACCGCTGGTAAAGCGAATCTGGCGGCCGGACTGCACGTTGGCCGTCTGCTGGATGAGAAGGCCCTGCGGATCGTTCATCAAGGCGCCCTTCATGAAGAGGAGCGCGAAATATTCCTTGAAGCCATGGATGAGGACCACGTTCTTGCCGTCCAGCGTATAGCAGGGCTGGCCCCATTTCAGTTCTTCGGTAAGACCGGTCGACAGAACGACCTTCCGCAGCTTCTTCAGTTCGGAAGCCCACCGCTTGTCCTCGGCGATGCGAGCGTCAACCTTCGGGTTCATGTGACCTGCCTGGCTCGATGACGACACCCTAGATCAATTCACGATTTCATCGAATCGCGAATTGGTCTCAATTCCTTCGCTTTCCGCAATTCCGGACGGAAAATGTGGTGTCCACTTTTCCTGTAGTTGCTCTAGGCAGTCAGGCACCGGCTCGGCAATATCGATCGGCACCCCACGGCTTGAGACGAGAACAGCCGCGGCCGCGATCGGCACCGGCGCAACTGGAGCAGCGGCCCCGGAACGGTTACCCTCGCCCGGCCATGCGGCCACCAGCATCCTCCGAGTCGCCCGGCTTCTGCCGCGACTGCCTGACGCAGATTTCGCGACCGGTGACGCGTTGCCCGGCGTGTGGCAGCCCGCGGCTGGTGTTTCACCCCGAACTCAACCAGCTGGCCATCGCCCACCTCGACTGCGACGCCTTCTATGCGGCGATCGAGAAGCGCGACGACCCGACGCTCGCCGACAAGCCGGTGATCATCGGCGGCGGGCGGCGCGGCGTCGTTTCCACCGCCTGCTACATCGCGCGCATCCGCGGCGTGCGCTCGGCGATGCCGATGTTCCAGGCGCTGAAGGCCTGCCCGGACGCCGTCGTCATCCGCCCGAATTTCGAAAAATATTCGGCTGCCGGGCGCGAGGTGCGGCGGCTGATGGAGGAGCTGACGCCGCTGGTCGAGCCGATTTCGATCGACGAAGCATTCATGGACCTTGCCGGCACGGAAGCCGTGCACAAGGCGCCGCCGGCGCTTGCGCTCGCCAGACTGCAGAAGCGGGTCGAGGATGCCGTCGGAATCACCGTTTCCATCGGGCTGTCGCTCAACAAGTTCCTCGCCAAGATCGCCTCGGACATGAAGAAGCCACGCGGCTACTCCGTGATCGGCGAAGCCGAGGCGGTTGCCTTTCTCGCCGACAAGCCGGTCGGCCTCATCTGGGGCGTCGGCAAGACCATGGCGGCGCGGCTCGCCGCCGACGGGCTGAGAACAATCGGCTCCCTGCAGCGGCTGGAGGAAATCGAACTCGGACGCCGTTACGGCTCGATGGGCCTCAGGCTCGCGCGCCTGTCGCGGGCACAGGATAGCCGCACCGTCGAGCCGCGCGGCGAGGCCAAGAGCGTTTCAGCCGAAACGACCTTCGGCGAGGACATCGCCGACGCGCATGAACTGAGGGCAATTCTGCGCGCACTTGCGGAGAAGGTTTCCCGACGGCTGAAGCGGGCCGAAATGGCCGGCGTGACGGTGACGCTGAAGCTGAAGACGAGCGACTTCAAGATCCGCACGCGCAGCCGGCAACTCACCGACCCGACGCAGCTCGCTGACCGCATCTTCGCGACGGCAGCCGACCTTCTGGCGCCGGAAGCCGACGGAACACGCTACCGCCTGATCGGCGTCGGCGTATCGGAATTCGCCGATCCGAAGCTTGCCGATCCGGAAGACCTGGTGGACGCAACCGCCAGGAAGCGCGCGGCGGCAGAGGCGGCGGTCGACCGCATCCGTGACCGTTTCGGCAACGATGCGGTGGAACTCGGCCTCACCTGGGATGAGCGAGCGGAGTAGCCCGGGCGGTGGCGGCTACGGGCAGCGCTTCTGCGGCAGGAGATCGAGCTTCGCCAGCTTGCCGGTGAGAACGAACGTGCCGAAATCGAGCCGCTGTTCGCGCATGACGCCGTTCTCGTAGAGAACGCCCGAGAGCGAGAAATCCGGCCGCTGGTCCGTGGTATCGTCGGCCTGGTCGAAATAGCTCACGGTTACCGGCCAGTGGCGCATGTTGGCGAGGCCGGCTTCGGCGATGGCGCTTTCGTCGCCGACATCGGTCGTATCGGTGGACGCCTGGCCAATGACCGTGCTCGTCGGCGCCGGGCTCGCGCCATCGTCCAGACCGTCGTAGGCAGTGAACGAGAGGAAACGGGCGCCGGCGCGCGCCGCCTCAATGACGCGAACGATCTGTTCCGTCGGGAAGACCAGCGGAACGTCGAAGGCGATGGTCTTCTTGTCCGGCCGGGTGAGTTTCACCGTCACGGTATCACCGGCGCGCTGGGCGCTGCCTTTCGACGCCTGGTCGAGCTTGCCGTCGATGAAACTCTGGTTGTCAAAGTCGAGACGGCCATCCGGCGTCTCGACGGTCAGCGTCCGCGAATCGTTGACCTTGCCGGCGCCGTCGCTGTCGGTGGCGCGCACGACCATGCGCGTCGTGGTGGTGTAACCGGCGCAGGCCGATCCCGTGAACTCGGTGACGAGGCGTCCGTCGACAGTGGTAAAGTCCTGCGATGCGGCCGCGGGGTCGAGCGACAGATCCTCAACCGCGCGGTACGCCGCCAGTGGCACCGCATCGTCGGCAGCGGCGTGAAGCGCCGGCAGCCAGACGAATGCGCTCAACGCGAAACCAACCAGACGGCGAAGTGACAAGCCTGGGCCTCTTGCGGCGGGGGGTCTTTTCCGCCAAACACGCAACCTAGTCTCGGGCCTGACAGGAGCAAGCGCAATGGCTGACGCCGCAGAAGCAAAGCTCAGTTCCCTGGGCATTGAATTGCCGCCGATACCGGCACCGGCCGCCAATTACGTGCCCTCCGTGAAGACCGGCTCGCTGCTGTTCATTTCCGGGCAGGTGTCGATGAATGCCGGAGCCAAGTTCACCGGCAAGCTCGGGCTCGACGTCGACGTGGAAACCGGGCAGAAGGCCGCCCGCGTCTGCGCAATCAACCTGCTCGCCAACATGAAGGCGGCGCTGGGCAGTCTCGACCGGGTGGCGCGGGTGGTGAAGCTTACCGGATTCGTCAACTCGACGCTGGAGTTCAGCGAGCCGCACAAGGTGGTCAACGGCTGCTCCGACCTCATCACCGAGGTGCTCGGCGAACGCGGCAAGCATGCGCGCTCGGCGGTGAGCGTGGCCTCGCTGCCGCTAAACGCCGCAGTCGAGGTCGAGGCGATCGTCGAGATCGCCTGAGCCGGCGATGGCCGCACCAGCCTGGCTTACGGCGCGGCCGATCGCGCACCGCGGCTACCACAGCCGGTCTACGGGCCGGCTGGAGAACACGCTCCCCGCTGCAGAGGCGGCAATCGCGCACCAGTTCGCCATCGAGTGCGACCTGCAGACGACAGCAGACAATGAAGTCGTCGTCTTTCACGACGACACGCTCGACCGGCTGACCGAACTCAGCGGGCCGGTCGCCAGGCTGCCGCTGGCGGCACTGCGCAAGGCGCGCTTCAAACAAGGCGACGCGCAGATTCCCACGCTCGAAGAGCTGCTCGATCTGGTCGACGGACGCGTGCCGCTCATCATCGAACTGAAGAGCCGTTTCGATGGCGACCGCCGGCTGGAGGCCGCGACAGCCGCGATCCTGGCCTCGTATGACGGGCCGGGAGCCGTCATGTCGTTTGACCCCGGCTCGATGATCGCCATGCGCCAGCTCGCGCCGACGCTCCCACGCGGGATGCTGGCGGATCGGTTTCTCGCCACCGATTGGCCGGCGCTGCCCCCGGTCACGCGACTGGCGTGCCGGTTGCTGATGACCGCGCCGCTTGTGCTGCCGTCGTTCCTCGCCCATGACGTCAACGCACTGCCGGCTTCGGCGCCACTTGCCCTGCGTCACTTTTTCCGGCTGCCGATCCTCGCGTGGACAGTGCGCACGCCGGCGGAGCGCGCGACGGCGAAGGCATGGGCGGACCAGATCATTTTCGAAGACATCGACCCGGACGCGGGGTAGCGGGGAACGGCAAGAATACCTAAGCTCGGGGAAGCGCGCCGGGGGGCGGAGCCCGAAGAGTGCCCACGTGACTGCCAAAGCTTCCACCGACGCCACGGTTCGCGTGGTCGATACGCTGAAGGCCATCGACCGTGCCAGCTGGGACGCGGTGGCCAATCCCCCTCACCTGCCGTTCAACCCGTTCCTGTCGCACGACTTCCTGTGGTCGCTGGAGGAATCGGGCGCGGCGACGCGGCGTACCGGCTGGCTCGGCCAGCATCTCGTTCTCGATGGCGCCGATGGCCGGCCGGTGGCGATCATGCCGTGCTATCTGAAGTCGCACTCGATGGGGGAGTACGTCTTCGATCACGCGTGGGCTGACGCCTACGAGCGCGCCGGCGGGAGCTATTATCCCAAGCTGCAGGCGGCAGTGCCTTTCACACCCGTAACGGGGCGGCGGCTGCTGACCGGAGACAGTGGGAACGGCCCCGCGCTGAGCCGGCTGCTGGCCGATGCAGGCGCCGCGCTGGTGCGGCAAGCCGGCGTTTCGTCACTGCACGTGACCTTCGCGACCGAAGAAGACTGGTCGGTGCTGGGCGGGGCCGGATATCTCAAGCGCACCGACCAGCAGTATCACTTCGTCAACGATGGCTATCGCGACTTCGATGATTTTCTCGACGCGCTCGCCTCGCGCAAGCGCAAGACGATCAAGCGCGAGCGGCGCGACGCGCTTACCGGCCTCGACGTGAAACTCCTCACCGGCAGCGACCTCACCGAAGCGGCGTGGGATGCCTTCTTCGCGTTCTACATGGACACCGGCTCGCGCAAATGGGGACGGCCATATCTCAATCGCCGCTTCTTTTCGCTGGTCGGCGAGCGGATGGCGGACAGGATCCTGCTGGTGATGGCGAGCCGCGGCGGACGCCTGATCGCCGGCGCGCTCAACTTCATTGGGTCCGAGGCGCTCTACGGGCGCTACTGGGGCGCGATCGAGGAGCATCCGTTCCTGCACTTCGAGCTTTGCTACTACCAGGCGATCGACTGGGGCATAGCCCACGGCATGAAGGTGGTGGAAGCAGGCGCGCAGGGCGAGCACAAGGTGGCGCGCGGCTATCGCCCGACGACGACCTACTCGGCGCACTATATTGCCGACACCAGGTTCCGGCGGGCGGTCGCAGACTACCTCGCCAGCGAGCGCGTGCAGGTGGCGTCCGACGAGGAAGCGCTGGCGGAATACCTACCTTTCAAAGCAAGCGAATAGACGCCGAGGCGATGCGCTGGTCGATATCCGGCAAGCACGAAAGCGTCTCTTGGCATTGGAGGGACTGAAATGACGATCGCCGTCTACGACGCGAACAACATTTTCGCCAGGATTCTGAGGGGCGAAATTCCCTCGACACGCGTGTACGAGGACGAGGCGGTGGTGGCGTTCATGGACGTGATGCCACAAGGGCCGGGACATACGCTGGTCGTTCCCAAGGCGCCCTCGCGCAACCTGCTCGACGCCGACGTCGCGACGCTGGCGCCGCTGATGGCTGCGGTGCAGACGGTGGCGCGGGCGGTCAAGACGGCGTTTGTAGCCGACGGCGTGACCGTGATGCAATTCAACGAGCCAGCGTCAGGGCAGACAGTCTTCCACCTCCACGTCCACATCATCCCGCGGTTCGAGGGCGTATCGCTCAAGCCGCATACGGGCGAGATGGAAAAGCCGGAGGTGCTGAAGGCGAACGCCGAGAAGATCCGCGCGGCGTTGCGATAGCCGGCCGCAAGCGCCCGGCTAAGCCGGTTCGGCCGGCTCTTTCTGTATCTCCTTCAGCTTGGCGATCCCGAGAGCTTCCAGCGTCATGCGCTCGAAGAAGGTGTCGGTCTGCCCCTGGCGAACCTTGCGCAGGAAATACTTTTCGAAACCCACCTTGGCGAGGTGGACCCATTTGCCCTGCGACGACCAGTTGACGTTGCGCGGCGGAATCTGCGGCTGAGCCACGAAGGCGATGCCCTCGTCGCCAAAATCGGCCAGGCAGACGGCATTCCAGGTGGCGACTGCGGTGGGCTCGCGGCCGGCGACCAGTGCCGCAATGTTCTCGGCCGTCGCGGTGACCATCGATTCGATCATGAAGCCGGTCTTCGGCACGCCCACGGCGAGCGGGGTCTTGCCAACCGGCGGAATGGCAACCGCCACGCCGATGCCGAAGACGTTCGGGTATTTCGGGTTGCGCTGATGCTTGTCGATCAGAATGAAACCGCGCGGGTTGACCAGTCCATCGATGCCCCGCACGGCCTCCACGCCACGGAAGGCAGGCAGCATCATCGAGAAGGCAAAGGGCAATTCGTGGTTCGCCTTGACGGCGCCGGCATCGTCGACCTCCTCGACGAACATCCTGCCCGGCTCGACCCTGGTCACGCGGGCGTTGGTGATCCACTTGATGTGATGATCGCGGAGCGCGCTTTCCAGCAGACCCTTGGTATCGCCGACGCCATCGAGGCCGAGGTGACCGATGTAGGGCTCGGGGGTCACAAACGTCATCGGCACACGGTCGCGCGCCTTGGCGTTGCGGAGCGCGGTGTCGAGGATGAAGGCGAACTCATAGGCGGGACCAAAGCAGGACGCGCCCTGCACGGCGCCGACAACCGCCGGGCCGCCGGTGCGAATGAGCGCGTCAACGCCGTCCCTGGCTTTGGTGGCATGGTCGATACGACAGACCGACTGCGTTGCCGCCGACGGACCGAGGCCGGGAATCTCGTCGAAGGCGAGATCGGGGCCGGTGGCGACGATCAGGTAGTCGTAGGCGATCGACTCACCGTTGTTCAAATCGAGCCGGTTCTCGGCGGGGTAGACCTTTCGCGCGCCTTCCGGGCGAAGCGCGATGCCGTGGCGGCGGAAGACCGGATCGAGATCAACGGTGATTTCTTCAGGCTTGCGCCAGCCGACGGCAACCCATGGGTTGGAAGGCACAAAGGAATACGTGCTGCCGAGGGTAACGACGGTGACCTGGTCAGCGGCACCGAGCTTTTCCCGCATCGCATAGGCCATGATGGTGCCGCCGAGGCCCGCACCGAGCACGACAACGTGAGCCATTGTTTCCTCCTTCGGCCTTTTTGGCCCTTGCTGAGCTAATTCGCCTTACGCGCGCATACGTTGATCGGCATCAACGGCGCCACCGGCGGCAAGCACCGTGGCCGCGCCGTCGCTCTTCGCCTTGACCGGAATCGTCAGATAGCGAACGCCGTTGCTCTCGGCCGGGGGAAAGCGGCCGGCGCGGATATTTATCTGGATCGACGGCAGCAGCAGGCGCGGAGCCGAGAGCGTGGCGTCGCGGGCGTTGCGCATGGCGACGAAGTCGTCCTCGCTGACGCCGTCCCTGACGTGGACGCTGGTTTCGCGCTCGGCGCGCACGGTCGTCTCCCAGGCGTAGCTGTCGCGGCCCGGCGCCTTGTAGTCATGGCACATGAACAGGCGCGTCTCGGGGGGGAGCGCGAGCAACCGGTGGATCGACCGGTAGAGTTGGTGGGCGTCGCCGCCCGGAAAGTCGGCGCGGGCAGTGCCATAGTCGGGCATGAACAGGGTGTCGCCGACAAAAACGGCGTCGCCGATCTGGTAGCTCACGTCGGCGGGCGTGTGGCCGGGCGTGTACAGCACCTCGATGGTCAGGTTGCCGATCGCGAAGCGCTCGCCATCAGCGAACAGGCGGTCGAAATCACTCCCGTCGGTCTTCAGATCGGTGGCGTTGAACACTGGACGGAAGATGCGCTGCACTTCCTTGATGTGCTCGCCGATGCCGACCTTCGCCCCGGTCTTCGCCTTGATGAAAGGCGCGCCGGAGAGGTGGTCGGCATGGGCATGGGTTTCCAGCACCCATTCGACCTCGACGCCCGCGACTTTGGCGGCGGCAAGAATCTTCTCGACCGAGCGGATATCGACCTCGCCAGAGGCCGGATCGTAATCGAGAACGGGATCAATGACGGCGCCCTGGCGGGTGGCCGGATCCCACACCAGATAGCTGACCGTATAGGTCGGCTCGTCAAAGAAGGCGCGGATTTCCGGGAACTTGTCACTGGTCATGTCCGGCTCCTTGCAATGTCTGTCGACCTGCATATATTAGCTATGTCTAATTTAGCAAGGGCTCATGCGAATGACGATGACCGATGTGGCGCTTGAAGGACTGGCGGCCAAGGCCGGCGAAGCGGCGGCGTTTCTGAAGCTGCTCGCCAACGAGCAGCGGCTTCTGGTGCTCTGCCATCTGGTGGGCGAGGGCGAGATGAGCGTGAACGCGCTCGCCGACGCCATCGGCCTCAGCCAGTCGGCCCTGTCGCAGCACCTGGCGCGGCTGCGCGAGGACGAACTGGTCACCTTCCGCCGCGAAGCGCAGACGCTTTACTACCGCGTTTCAGACCCGCGCGTGGTCACGATCATGAAGACGCTGAAGAAAGCGTTCTGCCCTTGAGGCGCGCCTGAAGGGCCGAATCCCTCCCCCAAGAAACAATCCCCCGGAGCGACTGACATGGCAATGAAGAACATCGACGCACGGACTGCCGCGGACATGAAAAAAGCGGGCGCCCTGCTCGTCGACATCCGCGAACCGGGGGAGTACGCGCAGATGCACATTCCCGGCTCACAATTGGTCTCGCTCAGCCACTTCGGCATGAGCGAACTGCCGCTCGGCCCCGGGCAGGCGGTGATCTTCTTCTGCGCCGGCGGCAACCGCACGGCTGCCAACGCGACCCGGCTCGCCGAAAAAGCGGGCAAGCACGAAGCGTACGTGATGGCCGGCGGTATCGGCGCCTGGCGGTCCGCCGGCCTGCCGGTCGAATCCGGCGGCAGCGAGGCCCCCGGCGGCAGCTTTTTCTCGCGCCTGCTCGGCAGGTAGATGAACCTGTCGCTCGCCCAGGAGGCGCTCTCGGTCGCGTCCGGGGCGGCGGTCGGTTTCACGCTCGGACTGATCGGGGGCGGCGGCTCGATCCTCGCCGTTCCCCTGCTTTTCTATGTGGTGCGGATCGGCTCGCCGCACCTCGCCATCGGGACGAGCGCCATCGCGGTGGCGGCGAGTGCGGCGTTCGGACTTGCCGGGCATGCGCGCGCCGGCACGGTCAAGTGGCCGTGCGCGGTGACATTCGCAATTGCGGGGGTCGCCGGCGCTGCAATCGGCGCCAGCGTCGGCAAGGCGGTCGACGGCAAAGCGCTGCTGGCGCTGTTCGGGGTGGCGATGATCCTGGTCGGGCTGAACGGGCTGCGGCCGCGGCGCGGCGGCAGCAATCCGGATGTACGGCTGACCCTTGAAGTGGCGCCGCGGCTCCTGCCGCTGCTGGCGGCTACCGGCTTCGCCGTCGGATTTGCCTCGGGCTTCTTCGGGATCGGCGGCGGCTTCCTGATCGTACCCGGACTGATCGGGGCGACGGCAATGCCGATCGTCAACGCCATCGGCTCATCGCTGGTTTCGGTGACCGCATTCGGGCTGACGACCACCGCGACCTACGCCCTGTCCGGGCTGGTCGACTGGACGGTCGCGGCGCTGTTCATCGTCGGCGGGGCGGCGGGCAGCTTCGCAGGTACGCGGGCGGCGCGGCATCTTTCCGGACGCGGGCGGGCGCTCACGCTGATCTTTTCGGCCATCGTGATCACAGCGGGCATTTACGTGACAATGAGTTCGCTCGCCAGCGCCCACTCCGGCTGAAAGAGAAAGGGCGGCGAGATCATCGCCGCCCTTCGATTTCGTCTTGGCGTCGCCAGCGATCAGTTGGTCTTCAGCGGCACCTTGGGCACCAGACCGCCGCGCTTGCCGCCATCCTCGCCCTTCGGCTTGCCGGGAGGCGCCTTGGCAGCGAGCACACGGGGCTTGCGCGGCGCCCGCTTCGGCTTCGCGGCGCCAGGCACCGGCTCGGGCTTCGGCTTGACCGGGCCATCCTCGAGGGCTTCGAGGTTCAGCCCGGAGCGGTCTTCCTTGACCGTGACCTTGACCGTGCCACCCTTCTTCAGCTTGCCGAACAGGACCTCTTCCGCCAGCGGCTGCTTGATGTGCTCCTGGATGACGCGACCGAGCGGACGGGCGCCCATACGCTCGTCATAGCCCTTCTCCGCCAGCCAGGTGATCGCCTCGGGTGCCAGATCGAAGGTGACGCCGCGGTCGGCCAGCTGGGCCTCGAGCTGCAGCACGAACTTCTGGACGACGTGGTTGACGACCTCCGGCGGCAGGCCGGCGAACGACACGATCGCGTCGAGACGGTTGCGGAACTCGGGCGCGAACAGGCGGTTGATCGCCTCCTGGTCGTCGGTATCGCGCTTCGAACTGCCGAAACCGATGGCCGGCCGGGCGAGATCGGCCGCGCCGGCGTTGGTGGTCATGATCAGGATGACGTTGCGGAAATCGACCGACTTGCCGTTGTGGTCGGTAAGCTTCCCGTGATCCATGACCTGCAGCAGGATGTTGAACAGGTCAGGATGCGCCTTCTCGATTTCATCGAGCAGCAGCACGCAATGCGGGTGCTGGTCGACGCCATCGGTGAGCAGGCCGCCCTGATCGAAGCCGACGTAGCCGGGAGGCGCGCCGATCAGCCGCGAGACGGTGTGGCGCTCCATGTATTCCGACATATCGAAGCGGATGAGCTCGACCCCCATGGCCGAGGCGAGCGCCCGCGCCACTTCGGTCTTGCCGACGCCGGTCGGGCCGGCGAACAGATAGGAGCCGATCGGCTTCTCCGGCTCGCGCAACCCGGCGCGGGCGAGCTTGATCGCCGAGGCGACCTTCTCAATCGCGGCATCCTGGCCGTAGACGACCCTCTTCAGCGTCTCGTCGAGGTGGCGGAGCACCTCGGCGTCGTCGCGTGACACCGACTTCGGCGGGATGCGGGCCATCGTCGCGATGGTCTCCTCGATCTCCTTCACGCCAATGGTCTTGCGGCGCTTGGGCTCGGGCAGAAGCATCTGCGAGGCACCGGTCTCGTCGATCACATCGATCGCCTTGTCCGGCAACTTGCGGTCGCTGATGTAGCGGGCCGACAGCTCGACGGCCGACTTGATCGCATCGGCGGTGTAGCGAACCCGATGGAAATCCTCGAAGTAGGGCTTCAGCCCCTTCAGGATCTCGATGGCGTCCGGTATCGTCGGCTCATTGACGTCGATCTTCTGGAAGCGGCGCACAAGGGCGCGGTCTTTCTCGAAGAACTGGCGGTATTCCTTGTAGGTGGTCGAGCCGATGCAGCGGATGGTGCCCGAAGCCAGCGCCGGCTTGAGCAGGTTGGAGGCATCCATCGCGCCGCCCGAGGTCGCACCGGCGCCGATGACCGTGTGAATCTCGTCGATGAACATGATGGCGCCGGGGAACTCCTCGATCTCCTTGATCACCTGCTTGAGGCGCTCCTCGAAATCGCCGCGGTAGCGCGTGCCGGCAAGCAGCGTGCCCATGTCGAGGGAGAAGACGGTCGAGTTGAGCAGCACCTCGGGCACGTTCCTCTCGACGATGCGCTTGGCCAGCCCCTCGGCAATCGCCGTCTTGCCGACGCCCGGATCGCCAACCAGCAGCGGATTGTTCTTCTGCCGGCGGCAGAGAATCTGGATGGTGCGGTTAATCTCGGACTCGCGCCCGATCAGCGGGTCGATACGACCCTTCTTGGCCTTTTCGTTCAGATTGACGCAGTAAGCTTCGAGCGCATCGGCCTTCTTCTTGTTCTCGCCGCGCTCCTCGACCGTCGCCGCGTCGTCATCGACGCCGCGCACCGGCCGCGCTTCGTTCATGCCGGCACGCTTGGCGATGCCGTGGCTGATGTAGTTGACGGCGTCGTAGCGCGTCATGTCCTGCTCCTGCAGGAAATAGGCGGCATGACTCTCGCGCTCGGCGAAGATGGCGACCAGCACGTTGGCGCCGGTCACTTCCTCGCGGCCGGAGGACTGGACATGGATGACGGCGCGCTGGATGACGCGCTGGAAGCCGGCCGTGGGCTTCGAATCCTCGCCGGAGCCGGTCGCCAGATTGGCGAGCTCGGTGTCGATGTATTCGACCAGATTGCGCCTCAGCATGTCGAGGTCGACGTTGCAGGCGCGCATCACCGCAGCGGCATCCTGATCCTCAAGCAATGCGAGCAACAGATGCTCGAGCGTCGCGTATTCCTGATGACGCTCGCTCGCCAGAGCCAACGCCTGATGCAGGGCCTTTTCGAGACTGCGGGAGAATGACGGCACGTTACCTCACTTTTTCTCCATCACGCACTGCAGCGGATGCTGGTGCTTACGTGCGAAATCCATCACCTGGGTCACCTTGGTTTCGGCGATCTCGTAGGTGTAGATACCGCATTCACCCACCCCATGCTGATGGACATGGAGCATGATGTGGGTCGCCTCCTCCCGGCCTTTCTGAAAAAACTTCTCGAGCACGAGGACGACAAACTCCATGGGAGTGTAGTCATCGTTCAGAAGCAACACGCGATACAGCGCCGGACGTTTGGTGCGGGGGCGCGTCTTTGTGACAACGCTGGTTCCGGAATCGTCTTCGAAGCTCGGCGGACGGATCGGGTTGCTCATTTCGCTACAAGCGGCTTGCGACGCGATGTTACCAGACTCTGATGGAATGCTACGACAAACTGGGCGGCGCGCAACTGCCTGCAGACACGGGACTGGCGAGACCCCCGCCGGACCTCACATGTAGGGTGCAACGGGCGGATTTGAAGATGAGTCTGGTGGCCGCCGACCGCAAGGAAGCAATCCGGGGCACCACGCCGGCCTGTCAACGGGCGGGCTGCCGGAGGCCGGTGCCGCTGGCCGAAGCGGTCAGAGGCGCGGCGGTGCTGCAGTCAAACCGCGAAAATCGCCGGCGGCGACCGATGCTGAGTGTGACCCGTTTGCGCTTTACCTCACGGTAACTCGCCTTCCATACTGTCCGAATCGTTAAGCCGATTGAAGACTCCGGGGCCAGTGAGGAGTCCTCAAAAAGCCGACTTTCCAAGAGCGGATCGCTTCCACCTGCGGCGACGGCAGTCCTGAGAGCGAACGATTTCGAGGAGGGCCGGTGGCTTTGCGAACCATCCGGGCGCCGGCCCCCCTGCCGGCAAGGTGCGGAGTTCAGTCGATGCAGAAGCGTAAAGACACGCTTCCGCTGTTGCGTTCAGGTGTCCGGCGTTCGGGCGTCTTTGAGGCGTTAGCGGTAGCCAGTGTGCTGATTGTGGGACCGATGGCCGGCGCGGCCCTTGCCGCGCCCGAGTCGGCTTTTGTGCTCGATGCCAAGACCGACAAGGTGCTTTACGCCAGCAACCCGGACGCGCCGCGCCACCCGGCCTCGCTCACCAAGATGATGACGCTCTACCTGCTTTTCGACGCGGTGACGAAGGGCAAGGCCAGTCTCGATACCCAGATTCCGGTCTCGGCGCATGCCGCCGCGCAGGCGCCGTCGAAGCTCGACCTCAATCCCGGCGACACCATCAGCGCGCGCGACGCCATACAGGCAATCGTGACCCGGTCGGCAAACGACGTGGCCGTCGCGATCGCCGAATACCTCGGCGGCTCGGAAAAGAACTTCGCCGCAATGATGACCGCCCGCGCCCACGAAATGGGGATGTCGAACACGACGTTCGTCAACGCCTCGGGCCTGCCGGACGAGCGGCAAATCACCACGGCGCGCGATCTGGCGACGCTTGCGGTCGCGCTGCACGAGCATTTCCCACAGTATTATTCCTATTTCTCAACGCCGAGCTTCGTGTGGAAGGGCCACCGCATCGTCAATCACGACCGGCTGCTCGGCCGCGTGGCTGGCGTGAATGGCATCAAGACCGGCTACACGCGCGCCTCCGGTTTCAACCTGGCAACTTCGGTCGAGCGCGATAACCGCCTGGTCGTCGGCATCGTGCTCGGCGGCGACACGGGCCGCGAACGCGACAACCGCATGGCGGGGCTCCTCGACAAATACGTGCCGATGGCCAGCCGCGGCCAGATGATCGCGCGCATCGTTCCCGGCGGACCGCGCCCGGCGACGACGCCGAAGGTGAAGCTGGCATCGGCGTCCGCGTTGCCGATGCCGCGCGTGCGCCCCGCGAACGAAGACGATTCTGCCGCAGCGGCTCCCGCCGCCGACGACGCTTCCGCAAACGCAGCAACCGCCGCGGCCGTGCCCTTGCCGAACCCGGCGCCAGATGCCGCACAGGATACGCCGGCGCCGCGGGTCGTCGCCGACGCGACCCCACCGACGCCCGAACCGGCGCCGGCAAAGCTTCCGATCAACGACAAGATGACCGTGGCCTCGCTGATCGGCGCCAACTCGCCGCTCGCGCTCGAAGCCGTCGACAATCCCCCGGCACAGACTCCGGCGGTGCAAGCGGCGGCGGAACAAGCAAGCAATGCGGCACAGCCGGCGCAGGCCGAACCCGCGCAGACCGCTGACACCACAGCCGACGACGATGCGACGGCCGAAGGCGATACCGGTGGCGGCAACGACGAAACTGCCGATGCCAAGCCCGCCGACGCGCACAGTGGATGGCGCATCCAGATCGCGGCAGCCGACACGCAGGCCGGCGCGGAAGACATGCTCGACCGCGCGCTCGCCAAGGGCGGCAAGGTGCTGGAGCACGCCTCGCCCTACACCGAACCCTTCAAGACCGGCAACGCTACCGTCTACCGGGCGCGGTTTGCGGGATTCGGCAGCAAGGAATCCGCGCGCGCAGCGTGCGTCTACCTCGTGAAGCGCAAATTCTCGTGTCTCGCGGTCGGCAACGACTGAGGGAAAAGTACCATCCCGCCGCAGCGGTTTGTCACTGTAACGCGTAAAGGCCTTAGCGATGTCTGCCGAGAAGCCGGTCCTTAGCCTGGTTGAGTTGCCGAGCCAAGAACGTCGAGCCCCCCTGGTCCGGGTGTACCCGCATCATGAGCCGACGGTGGGCCGCCCGGATTTCCGCCTCACCGGCGCCGGGCGCAAGGCCAAGGACCTCATAGGCCTGCTCATCAGTCATGGCGCCCGCATCCGCCGTGCTGCGCGCCCGCGCTGCACCATCGCGCTCGACGTCTTCACGCCAGCCGGGGAAGCGGCGGTCGAGATAAGTTTCGAGTAACTCCCGGCTTCGCCGATCGTCGATCTCGGCGACGAGGCTCAGCAGCGCGCTGCGATCGAGGTCGTCCAGACTACGACCGGCAAAGCGGCCGCGCAGCACCCTCCCCGACATCCTCCCGGTTCCCGTCTGCGTCTCAACCTCGAGCCAGGCCGAGCGGCGCCGGTCGCCAAGCTGGAAGGGCCCAATGCGGCCGGTGACAAGCGCCTGGAATCCGCCGGCGACGAGCAGCGAGCCGAGTGCCGCGCGCTCGGCGAGAAGCAGCGCAAGCCCAAGCAGCAGGAGACCGCCGCCGACCGTGTAGCGCAGCGAACGCACGAGGCTCTTCGGGTCGGCGTTGGCGTAGGCGCGACCGAGCACATAGAAGACGACGACGACCGCAAGTCCGGCCAGCAGAAAGATCATAGGCACCCATTTTCAACGCTATGCTGACTGCCGGAACGGCGACGCGCCCGGATAATGCGGCGGCGGCAGGCATCGGTGCAACCGGGCTTCACGGGCCAGGCACAGGCGGCTCCGCCGAGAGATCGCCGCGCGGCGGCAGGTTGAGGGCCGCAATCAGCGCGGCGACCTCTTCACGGGCGCCGACGTGCGACGTCGTCGGCTCCGCGCCAAGCGCCTTTCGGTCAAGGTCGTCAAGCGCGGTCAGTCCACGTGGAAACAGCTCGCGGAAGACGACACGCTCGGAAATGCCGGGGGCCAGGCGGAAGCCAAGGCGACCGGCGATATCAGCCAGCGCGCTGTCGAGCTTGCGGCGATTGCGGGTATCGAAGCGGGCAAGCCGGTTGCGCACGACCACCCAATCGGTTGCGCGACTGTCCACCAGATGGCGCTGACGGCGCGCCTCCTCGACCAGCTCGGCGTAGTGGCTGAGGTGGGTGACGGTATAAGTCTCCGGATCCACCGCCGCCAGGACGTCGAGATCGACAAAGCTGTCGTTGATCGGCGTAATCAGCGTGTCGGCCATCGCGTGACTGACACGCATCAGATAGGTGTTGGCGCCGGCGGTATCGACGACGACGTAGTCGTAGCCGTACTCGGTGCGGCTGACCGCCTCGGCAAAGGCGCGGAATTCACGCTCCTCGATATCGGCCAGCCTGTCGCCCTCGCCCGGCGGCACGGTGAAGTGCGTGGGCAGTTCCAGCGCCATGCCACTTTTCCGGCGCCAGGCGGCGCGATTCTCGACATAGCGCGTCAGCGAGCGCTGACGACCGTCGGTATCGATGGAAGCGACGCGCGCACCCGTCTTCAGAAGAGCCACCAACACGTGCATAGCGGTCGTCGACTTGCCGGAGCCACCCTTTTCGTTGCCGAGGACAATGACGTGGGCGGGCCGGGACACGGACTGGGAACTGCGCGAAAGGAGCGCCATTTTACTGCGAACACCGATTCATCCAGTCCCCCCGCCAGCATGGCACGAATTGGCGCGCAGCGCTCTGACCCCGGCACCCCGCTGGAAAGCGCCAGCGGCAGGCGGTACATAGCCGGGATGAACAGCCCTCCGGTGGACCGAACGGTCACTGCCCTGCGCTCGCGGATTGCCCTGTGGCGTGGCGGACGGCAAAGGATCGCGCTCGTACCGACGATGGGCGCCCTCCATGAAGGGCACCTGACGCTGGTTCGGGCGGCGCGACTGCAGGCGACGCGGGTCGCGGTTTCGATCTTCGTCAACCCGGCCCAGTTTGCGCCGAGCGAGGATTTCGCCGCCTATCCGCGCGACGAAGCGGCCGACCTCGAAAAGCTCGCCGAGGTCGGCGTTGACGTCGTTTTCGTTCCCGGCGTCGAGGAGATTTATCCGCCGGGGTTCGCGACGGCGATCACCGTCGGCGGACCGGCGGAGGACCTTGAATCGGTGTCGCGGCCGCACTTCTTCGGTGGCGTGGCGACGGTGGTGGCGAAGTTGCTGACGGTGGTCGGACCGGACGTCGCACTGTTCGGCGAGAAGGATTACCAGCAGCTTCTCGTCGTAAAGCGCATGGCGACCGACCTCGGCCTGCCAGTGGAGATCGTGGGCGTGCCGACGGTGCGCGACGGCGACGGCCTCGCCCAGTCGTCACGCAATGCCTACCTGTCCCGCGTCGAGCGCCAGGCGGCGCCGGTGCTTTACGCCGCAATCAGCGAAGCAGCGCAGGCGATCCGCGAGGGCACGCCGGCAGAAAAGGCGATCGGCGAGGCGCGCAGCAAGCTGGTGATGGGCGGTTTCAAAATCGACTACGTCAAGGTGCGCAACGCCGAGACCCTGAAGGACGTGAAAGACCCCGGCGAGCCCATGCGGGTGCTTGCGGCAGCGTGGCTCGGCAAGACCCGGCTCATTGATAACGTGGCGGTGTAGCGAACGCGGCGGGCGCGGCATCAACGGAGGCCGAGGCCGGCGAGTTCGGCAAGGAGCGCCGGCGGAATGTCGTCGCCGCGGCGGCCTTCCTTGAGGTCGCGCGGAGCGTCGCCCGGTTCGAGGTAGCGCCAGCCCTGAAACGGTCGGCGTGGCTGCCATTCCGTGCGGACGAGCGCCGGCGCCAGAATCAGACGGCAGCGACCGACGCCCTCCTTGTCGACAAACGGCTGGACGTCGACGATCGGCTCGCGGACCTGGATGTTGCCCTTGATCACCCAGTAGAGCGAGCCTCCTTCAAGAAGCTCGGCGATGCGCTTCGGCACCATGCGCGTGACATGGACGTGCTCAGGCCTTTCGCCGCGACGCTTGTTTGCAGCGAGGCGCTCTTCCAGCCAGCCGGCGAGGTCTTCGACTGAATCGCAGCCGACACAAAGCTTTATGAGGTGCAGGGCCATACCCTGCACATATGTGACGCGACAACGCTCGTGGTCAAACCGGGGTGACCGGCCTGTCCACAGCCCCGTGGGGCGAGCGGCCTCGACGACATGCGGCAGGGGTGCTGGGGATTAACTCCGACGCGCACCACGAAACTGCCCCAGTGCGCTGGCATCTCGGCTACACTCGCAACGGGGGCGGGTTGGAGAAACACCGGTATGCGGATGCTCTTCGGTATTGTCATCGGCATCGCCCTGACCATCGGGGCGGCCTGGGTACACGATAACAACGTGACGTCAGACCCGGCAAATCCACGGCTGCAGGACAGACAGGTCGTCAACTGGGACGTGTTCGGCGCGGTGTCGCACGACCTGCAGGACGAACTCGGCCACATGTTTCACAGCCTGACGGGCAAGTAGTCATGCGCTCCGTCAGCCGCCGCGCTGCCATGGGGCTGACCGCGGCCGCGGCATTCGCCGCGCTGACCGGCACCGCACTCGCCGACGACGCGGTGGCGTTCGTGCAGTCGCTCTATGCGCTGCCCAACCTGTGGGGCGACGTGACGGCCGACGACGCGGCGATCGCCAGATACCTGGCGCCCGACCTTGCGGCGCTGGTCAAGGCCAACAACGACAACCCCGATCCGGATGCGGCACTGGATTACGATCCACTGGTCCAGGCGCAGGATTTCCAGGACGTGAAGGCGACGTTCACGGTGAAGAGCGAGAGCGATATGGCGGCGACCGTTGAAGTGGCCGTCGAAAATTTCGACGCCAGTACTTCGGTGACGCTCGACCTCGTGAAGACGCCAGCCGGCTGGCGGCTCGCCAACCTGCACGGGCCGGACGGTCCCAGCCTTGCCGACGCGCTGAAGCAGCTCAACAGTGGCAACGGCGGCGGCAGCGACTGATTGCTCTACCGGCGAAGCACTACGTAAATCGCCGGGATCACCAGCACGGTGAGCAGCGTCGAGGACGCCAGGCCGAACAGCAGCGAGATCGCGAGACCCTGGAAGATCGGGTCGGCGAGGATGACGACCGCACCGATCACGGCAGCGAGCGCGGTGAGCAGGATCGGCTTGAAGCGAATGGCGCCGGCGGCGAGCAGCACGTCGAGCAGCGGCCGGCCGGGCCGGCGCTGGCTGCGGATGAAGTCGACCAAGAGGATGGAGTTGCGCACGATGATGCCGGCGAGCGCGATGAAGCCGATCATCGACGTCGCCGAGAAAGGCGCGTGGAACAGCCAGTGGCCGAGCATGATGCCGATGAGCGTGAGCGGGATCGGCGTCAGGATCACGAACGGCAGTTTGAATGAATCGAACTGGGCGACGACGAGGATGTAGATGCCGGCAAGGGCCACCATGAATGCGGCGCCCATGTCGCGGAAGGTGACCCACGTGACCTCCCACTCGCCGTCCCACAGCAGCGTCGGGTGGCTTTCGTCGTTGGGCTGGCCGTGGAAGGAGACGACGGGCTTGGGCAAACCGCCCCAATCGGCCTCATCGATGGCGGCATCGACGGCGAGCATGCCGTAGATCGGCGCCTCGAACGCGCCGGCGAGATCACCGGTGACCATCTCGGCGGCGCGGCCGTTGTGGCGGAAGATCGGGTACGACGCCTGCTCGCGGACCAGGTGGGAAACGTCGCCGAGCTCGACCACCGACTTGCCGCCGGGATCAGCATTGGCGGGGACGGGCAGCGCCAGGGCGCGCTCGTCGACCACCTCGCGTCCCTTGCCGAGCCCGAGCACGATCGGGATCGGCTCGCGGCCACCGCCGCGGTGGGAATAGCCGATGGTGGCGTTGCCGTAATAATCGCGGACGGTGTCGTAGACGTCCTGCTCCTCAACACGACGGTATTCGAGATTGTCCTGTTCGACGGCAAGGCGCAGCCGATCCGGCCGGACGCCGAAGGAATCGTCGACGTCGACGATGTACGGCACATGGGAGAAGATTTCGCGGACCTTCGTCGCGACGGCGCGGCGCGTCTCGGGATCGGGGCCGTAGATCTCGGCAAGCAGCGTCGCGAGGACGGGCGGACCCGGCGGCGGCTCGACGACCTTCAACGCAGTGCCGGGTGGCAGTGGCAGACCGGCGAGGCGGGCGCGCAGATCGAACGCGATCTGGTGGCTGGTGCGGCTGCGCTCGCCCTTCGGCGACAGGTTGATCTCGACGTCGCCCTGTTCAGGCGAACTGCGCAGATAATAGTGGCGCACGAGGCCGTTGAAATTGAAGGGCGCGGCGGTGCCGGCATAGGTCTGAAAGGAGATGACTTCCGGGATGCCGGCGGCGCGGGCGACGGCGGCGTGGAGGACGCGGTCAGTATCCTCGACGGAGGCGCCGTGCGGCAGGTCCACCACGATCTGCAGTTCGGCCTTGTTGTCGAAGGGCAGGAGCTTGACGGTGACGTGCTCGGTATAGAGGAGGCTCAACGAAGCGAGCGTCGCGACCCCGACCGCGATCAGGAATATCCAGGCGCGACGACGGCTCTGCAGGATCGGGCGCGCCACCTTGACGTAGAGGCGGCCGAGGGCGCCAACGGTCCGGCCGTGCACCGCGTGACCGTGGCCGTCCTGGTCGTGAACGGCATGGACGTGCTTCGCGCGACCGCTCACCCGCAACATCAGCCAGGGCGTGAGCACCACGGCGACAAAGAAGGAGAAGATCATCGCCGCGGAGGCGTTGGCCGGGATCGGGCTCATGTACGGGCCCATCAGCCCGGATACGAACAGCATGGGCAGCAGCGCGGCGACGACGGTCAAGGTCGCGACGATGGTCGGGTTGCCGACTTCGGCGACAGCATCGACGGCGGCTATTGCGCGCGAGCGGCCGTCGTTCATCGCCCAGTGGCGCGCGATATTCTCGATCACGACGATGGCGTCGTCGACCAGAATGCCGATCGAGAAGATGAGGGCGAACAGGCTGACGCGATTCAGCGTGTAGCCCATGATCCACGAGGCAAAGAGCGTGAGCAGGATTGTCGTCGGGATGACAACGGCGACGACGATCGCCTCGCGCCAGCCGATTGACAGAGCCACGAGTGCGACAATGGAGAGCGTGGCGAGCCCGAGATGGAAAAGCAGCTCGTTCGCCTTCTCGTTGGCGGATTGGCCATAGTCGCGCGTCACCGTCATCTCGAGGTCGGACGGAAAGATGCCGCCGCGCAGCGCGTTCAGACGCGAGACGATCGTGCCGGCGATGGCGACCGCGTTGGTGCCCGGCCGCTTGGCGATGGCGAGCGAAACGGCCGGTGCCTCGGACAGGCCGGTGGCGGTGCGGCGAATGTCGCTGACGCGATGTTCGGCGGGCGAGGCGGAGAGCGTCACATCGGCAATGTCGCGCAGGTAGACGGGATGGCCTTCACGCGTGGTGAGCAGGAGATTGCCGATCTCGGGGATCGACTGCAGCGTCTGCCCGGCGGCGAGCTCGATCTGGTTGCCGTTCGAGCGGACGAGACCGACGTCGAACGACTGATTGGCGGCGGTGAGCTTGGCGGCGACCTGCTGCAGGGTGACGCCGTAGAGCGAGAGCTTTTCGGGATCGGGCTCAATGCGGATCTCGTCGGGCGTATCGCCGACGATGTAGGTCAGCCCGACGTCGGGCAGCTTGGACATCTCGACCTGAAGCTCGCGGGCAACACGGCTGAGATCGGCCGCGGTCCAGCGCGCCGCGGCTTCGGGCTTCGGCGTCAGGGTGACGACGACGATGGCAACGTCGTTGATACCGCGGCCGACGATGAGCGGTTCGGGGATGCCGACCGGCAGACGATCGAGATTGGCGCTGACCTTGTCGTGCACGCGCAGAACGGCGGCATCGGCATTGGTACCGACGACGAAGCGGGCGGTGACGACCGTTCCGTCATCCACGGTCTGGGAATAGACGTGCTCAACGCCGTCGATGCCCTTGACGATCGTCTCCAGCGGCTCGGTGACCAGCTTGACGGCGTCCTCGGCCTTCAACCCGTCGGCGCGGACGTGGATGTCGACCATCGGCACGGAGATCTGCGGCTCTTCCTCGCGCGGCAGCGAAACCAGAGCGACCAGACCGAGGACGACGGCAGCGAGAAGAAAGAGCGGACTGAGCGGCGACGAAATGAAAGCGCGGGTCAGGCGCCCGGCAATGCCAAGGTTCATGGCAGGAGGACCCGGTCGCCGGCCTTCAGGCCGGTGAGGACCTCGATGCGCGGCTGTTCATCGACGGTGAGCTTCTCGCCGGTAATGACGGCGACCTCGATCGGACCGCCCTCGCCCGCAATGCGCACGTAGTCGACGCCGGCGCGGGTGGTGACCGCGTCGGACGGCACCGACAGGACGGTCCGGCGGCCGACCGGAATCCACACCAGCGTCCGCTCGCCGACGAAATAGTCGCCGAGCCCGTCGACATCGACGTCGGCGGTGACGCGGCCATCGGTGATTTCCGGGTAGACCTTGACGAGCTTGCCGGCGGCGAGCGTGGGCGCGACGTCCTCGTCGCCGGACGAGAGGGCGCGCTGCGCAACCTTCACGGTCGAACCTTCCTTCACGGTGGCGGCGTAGCGTTCGGGGAGCGACAGGCGAAGGAAGTAACCACCGCCGGCAATGCGCACGACGGGATCGCCCGCGAGGACGACCGAGCCCTTGATCGCCGGGGTCGAGAGCGCGCGGCCGGACACCGGCGCCAGCACATCGCCCTCCTGTGCCTGCTTCTCGATCACGGCGCGATTGGCAACCGCCGCGGCAAGCTGGTTCGCGAAGACGTCCACCTGCGTCTGGGCATCGTCGACGCGGTTGCGCGCAACGGCGTTGGTGGCGAAGAGTTGCTGCAGGCGGTCCAGTTCGGTACGGGCATTGGCGAGCTGGGAATTCAGCGCTTCGATCTGGGCATTGGCGGCGTCACGCTGGAGGAGAAGCTTGTCGTCGACGACGTGGGCGATGGTCTCACCAGCGGTGACGGCGCTGCCCTCCTCCACCGATATTGTCTCGATGGTGCCGGAAATACGGGCGCGGGCGTCGACCGCGTCGCGGGTCTCAACCTGGCCGAACACCGCCTTCATGACGTCGACCGTGCGGGGCTCGACGGGAAACTCGCCAGCGCTGGCGGCCCCGGCCGCGACCGGCAGAGCGGCAAACAGCAACGCCGCGGTGGCGCGCGCAAGAAACGACCTCGGCTGCAAGACCCGCCTGCTCCCCGCTGCGTTGAACACTGCGCCTGCCGCGGGCGGAAAATCCAGGCCGCGGACCGGTGCTACCGGCCCTATATATTAGCTGTCGCTAATTTAGCAAGGTCGAATATTATCGACGGAGGCGAAAGCCGCCCGAAGACGCTGGCGCGAGGGAAGGGACGAAAGTCTCAGGGTCTCAGCGGAGCGCGACCAGCACCGCGGCGATGACGCGGTCGACCTCGGCGTCGGTCAGGTCCGGGTGAACGGGCAAGCTCACGACTTCATTGGCAAGCTTTTCCGAGACCGGCAGCGCGCGCCCGACGTAGGCCCGGAAGGCGGGATGCTGGTGCAGCGCCAGGCGATAGAAAAGTCCGGTGCCAATGCCAGCAGCGTCGAGCTTTGCACGCACGTCGTCGCGATGCGGGACGCGGATGGTGTAGAGCGCGAAGGCGCTCCTGCTGCCATCGGGAATGATCGGCGTCACGACCGCGCCGTTCAGAGCGCGCGTGTAACGCGCGGCAATTTCAGCGCGGCGATCGAGCTCGTCGTCGAAAGCGGCGAGCTTGGCGAGAAGTACCGCCGCCTGAAGCGTGTCGAGGCGCGCGGTCAGACCGAGCACCACTGCCTCGTCGCCGGTGCCAGCGCGGCCGTGCGAGCGGATCATGCGCACCTGCTCTGCAACATCGGCGTCCTCGGCAAGAACGGCGCCACCGTCCCCGTAACAGCCGAGCGGCTTGGTGGGATAGAAGCTGGTCGCGCTGACCGGGGCGAGCGCGCCGACCCGCGTGTTGCCAACGGCGCCGCCGAAGCTCTGTGCCGCATCGGCGAGGACCTTCAGGCCGTGACGGGCGACGACGGCGTTGATCGCGGCATAGTTCGCCGGCAAGCCGTAAAGATCGACCGGCATGACAACGCGCGGCACAAGGCGGCCCGCCGCCTGCACCTCGCCGATCGCGCGATCGAGATCGGAGGCATCGAGGTTGAACGTCGCTGCGTCAACGTCGACAAATACCGGCTCGGCGCCCACGGAGACGACCGACGCAGCACTTGCGGCAAAGGTGAAGGCGGGCACAAAGACCGCGTCGCCCGGACCGACCTTCATCGCCATCAGGGCAATGGCCAGTGCATCGCGACCGCTGGATACCGTGATGGCATGGGCGGCGCCGGTGAACCGCGCGAGTTCTTTTTCGAGCTCATCGACTTCCGGCCCGAGAATGAACTGACCGTGCGCCAGCACCTCATCCATGCGACGGCGAATATCGCGTTCAAGACGGGCGCGCTGACGCTGAAGGTCGAAGAGCGCGATCCGGGATTGCGCGGCGGCGGGAGCGGCGGCAAGGGCGGCGACGGAAGACATCAATGGACAGGCTCCAGCGGACGGGGGGCAGCACCTTCGCGGATGGCGCCTTCAATACGTTCGGCGACTTCGAGCGCCGCCAGACCGGCGCGCCCGTCGACCTCAGGGCGGACGCCGGTGGCGACGGACTGCAGGAAGGCATCGATTTCGGCGGCAAGGTTGTCGCGCGGCGAAAGCGGCACCGAGACGGGCTCGGCGCCCGGCGTGCGGCGGGAGAGAATCGACAGGCTGGGGACGGAAAGATCGGCGCTGAAGGCGGTGTCGAGTTCGGTGACGGCGAGCCGGCGCTCCTGCGTTTCGGCCACACGGCTGACGGAAATGGTGGCGATGAGACCGTCGGCGAAAGTGAGCCACGCCTCGGCCTCGTCGATCAGGCCGCTCTTCACGGCAAGACCGCTCGCGGCGACCGACGTCGGCGCGGCTTTGGCCAGCGCCAGCACAATATCGATGTCGTGGATCATCATGTCGAGGATGACGTCGACATCGACGGCGCGGCCGTGCCACCTGGCGCGGCGGATACAGCTTATGCGGCGCGGCGCGGAGACACGGGCGCGCAGCGCTTCGACCGCCGGCGAGTAACGCTCGATGTGGCCAACCTGAAAGACGACACCGGCGCTATCGGCCCGCGCCACCAGATCGCGGGCGGCAGCGCTGTCGGGCGCAATCGGCTTTTCGACGAAGACGTGGGTGCCGGCGTCGATGAACGCGGCAGCGATCTCGTGGTGGTGCGAGGCCGGGACGGTGACCGCCACAGCATCAAGCTGGCCGATGAGCTCGCGGTAGTCGGATACGCTCCGGGCGCCAGATTGGGCGACGGCCGCCGCACGGCGGCCCTCATCGAGGTCGGCGACCGCGACCAGCGTGCACCGCGGATTGGCGGCATAGTGGCGAACGTGGTGACGGCCGAACGCGCCGAGCCCCACGACGCCAACCCTGATCGGCCCATCAACCAAACAACACAAGGGGCATGGGCCCCTCCCCGCAAGCGACGGCACCGCCGCCGAAAAACACAAGATTCACATCGGGATCGTGTCTATCCCATCCACGGGCAAAGTCGATTGCATGCGGCAGCGCAGCAATAACAATTTGCTGCGCTTCTTAACGGCGCGCGAGGGCCCGGGCAGGCCAAAAACGACAACGGCGACCCCTGTTATGGAGTCGCCGGCCGATGCTCCGCCAAACAGGCGGGATGGTGCGGCCGAGAGGACTCGAACCTCCACGGTGTTACCCACTAGCACCTCAAGCTAGCGCGTCTACCAATTCCGCCACGGCCGCACGAAATCGCGCCGTGCTCTAGCAAATCGGTGGTGGGCTTACAAGGCGACCACGCGCGGGCCGGCCAGATGCATCAGCGGCGGCCATCCTCCCAGGCCCGGGGGTGGCGTGCGGTCGCCGGGCGGCCAAATACCTTGCGCAACGCCATCCGCGCCTTTTCCAGCACGCTGCGCCGTGCCGGGGCAAGGTTACCTCCGGCGCGATTAATATAGAAATTCAGCATTGAGCTGGCGGACTGATAGGCAGTGCCCTTCCGCCGGCGGCTGGTTTCGGCGGAGTGTTTCAGCGAGCGCGCAATTGCCGTGGGATCATCCCAGGTGAAGACACCCGGATCGAGGTCAAGAGCGTTGCTGTGGCGGGTGACGTCGGCAGACCAGCGCGTGGTCTGCCGAGTTCCTTGGCCGGCCATGGCAGTCAGCCCCGGCGCTTGAAGTACTGCACGGCGCGCTCATGCTTTTCAGCTGCGGCGCGGCTGTTGAAAGTGCCGAGATTGCGACGTTTGCGCGTGCGCGGATCGACCTTGCGGGAGTAAAGACGGTAAGAGCCTCCTGGCAACTTGCGGATCATGGCTGGTCCTCCATATGGTCTTCCAGTCCCATTCGCTAACGCCCGGCGCCCGGCAATTGTTTCGATGACCGCTGCGACAATCCTCAAAGAACCTCTTCCCCGCACCGCCGGCGACGCCCCTGTGACGTGGACGGTGGCGGCGGGCCTTACGGCCTACCGGGAGGCGGTGGCCGCGATGGAGGCGCGGGTGGCGGCAGTCGCGGACGGCAGTGCCGGGGAGCAGGTCTGGCTGGTCGAGCACCCGCCGCTTTACACCGCCGGGGCCAGCGCGCGGGCGGAAGACCTGCTGGAGCCGGAGCGGTTTCCCGTCTTCCAGACCGGGCGCGGCGGCGAGTACACGTACCACGGGCCGGGCCAGCGGGTTGCGTACGTCATGCTTGATCTCAACCGGCGCGGCCGCGACCTGCGCCAGTTCGTTACCACGCTGGAAGACTGGGTCATCGCCGCGGTGGACGAATTCGGCGTGAAGGCGGGGCGGCGAAAGAATTGCGTCGGCGTATGGGTGGACCGTCCCGACAAGGGCGCGGGCAGGCAGGACAAGATTGCCGCGATTGGCATCCGCGTCCGGCGGTGGGTAACGTTCCACGGGATCGCGCTCAACGTCTCTCCAGCCCTCGAGCATTTCACCGGCATCGTGCCGTGCGGAATCGCGACGCAGGGCGTCACCAGCCTCGCCGATCTCGGGAAGCGCGTTACGATGGCCGAGGCCGACGCAGCGCTCAGGCGCTCGTTCGAGGCAAACTTCGGCAGGACAATTTCCGGCTAATTCGAAGACGCGGGCTGCAGCGGGCGACCACCGCAGGATGCGGTTGCCGCCCGCGCGCTCAGCTGGCCGTCGGAGCTTTTACAGCATCGATGGCCTTGGCTAGTCCGTTGACGCTCAGCTTGAACGTCAAACCTTCACCGCCGACCGTGTAGACAGTCGCCGTAGCGCTGTCGGCACTGGCCAGCTTTTGAACAAAATCCGGAGCGAGGTTCGCGATCGCCTCACAATGCCCGGTGAGGCATGACGAGTAAGGCACCGATACGGGCTTTTCAGCGCCGACATTGAGAACAACCCCACGGTTCACGAGAACTCCGGTCGGCGTCTGCCATATGGCCAATAGGCGACCCGAACCGTCATTCCCGATCATCCATGCAAAAACGACGGACTTGGTTTTCTCGTCCGTAAGCTGCTGTTCAATGGTGCACTGTTTTTTGGATGTTTGCGGGTTCGTACCGCAATTGAACATCCAGTCCCCTATAGGCTGGCCCCGTAACACCGTGACCGCAGGCTCAGACGCCCTGTTCCCGGCAGCGGTTTCCGGAGAAGCCACTGCAGGCGAAGAGACCTGCGGCATAGGAAAATTAAGGGACCACGAACCTTGCTCGGCGGTCGAAAATGAAACAACCGCCACTCCGGAAGCTATGACCAAGACAATAAAGATGAGGCTGAAAAAGAAACGCACGAATGCTCACCCCTCCCCGCGTCCCGGGGATCAAATTTCAATGCCTCCTCGTCGCCGCATCTTTTCGCCGACATCACCGGAGCCGCTCCGCCAAGTGCGGGCTCCAGCCCACTTCCCTAGTTTGTTGTTGTGACAATCCTCCATTCGCCCGCGCGTCCGGCGCGCGGCCGCACACCCGAATCCAAATCGGAGACGGCGTCTGAAATCGTTCCGAAAGGAGATGCGCCTCCGGTTACGCGTGTACCAATACCGAAGGTATTCCAGACGCCGCCGTCTCTTTGAGCGAAGGCGCGCCATACGGCCGCCGGCACTTCGCCGTCCATCCTCGCCAGAGACGCCGCGTCAATACCCGCCACGCGCGATAGCCGCGCGGACGAACGCATACCGGAAACGTGCTGGGATGACCGCCCCGTCATGCAGCGCATACGCCTCTACGCATCCCAGAGCGAACCCCGGAACGAAATCCCGCCGCGCCGCAAACGGCTTAAATCCACCCGAAGACGCGCGCCTCACTTCGCATCAGACTGTGGACAGAGGGAGTATTACCGGTGGACTGGCGCATGTCCAGCGCAAGGTTGGGATTGACTCTCGCGATCAAGGCGAGCCCGACCGTCGATCGCCCCAGGGCGAGGCCGGGTAACCCAACCGGCAAAGGGCAATTGACAATCCTTTTCATTCATCTGATGTATTGCCGCGATTAGGACGCAGGCCGGCAAAAGATCGGTCCGTCGGGAGGAAGCAATTTGGCTGACTGGCAGCCGGTGCCGGGAACACAGCGTCCCGGAAGCGCCGCCGAAATCATCGGACGTAAGATCGTAGCCGGCCATTTGCTGCCCGGTACGACGCTGCCCAATCTCGAGCGTCTGGCCGAGGAATTCTCCATGTCGCGGCTATCCATGCGGGAGGCTATCCGCATGCTGGCCAACAAGGGGCTGGTATCCTCGACGCCGCGGCGCGGCACTGTCGTCAGGCCACCGGAGGAATGGAGCCGGCTCGACACAGACGTGCTCGACTGGCAGTTCGGCGCCGTGCTGAACGCGGCCTTCATCCGCGACTTGTTCGAACTCAGGCGGATGGTCGAGCCGGAGGCGGCAAGCCTGGCAGCCGCGCGCGGAAACGCCAAGGATATCGAAGCAGTAGAGCGGGCGTTTGCCGGCATGGCCGCGGCGGACGCACGTACATTGGAGTCAATCAGGGCAGATGTCGCTTTCCACCAGGCGATCCTGAGGGCGACAGGAAACGCATTTCTCGCGGCTCTGGCGCCGACCATCGGCAAGGGGTTGATGCTTGCCATCCCCATCCAGCGCGACGCGCGGCCGGATTCCGAAAACTTCGTCCCTTCGCATCGGGCAATTCTCGATGCCATCCAGCGCGGCGACGTCGAAGCGGCGCGCAAGCGGGTGATGAAGCATCTGGCACGGGCGGAGGCGGACGCGCTCGAGGGCCTCCTGCTGCAGGGGGCCGAAACCAAAGATCACCGGGATCCGGGCGCCGAAAACGCCGCACGGAAGCCGACGCGCAACCGCGCGCCGGCGAAAACTGCAAAGTCGAAATTGGCTAACGGCCGGCGATAGGCGCCGTGCCGAGTTCAAGGGAGGAATGCCAGTGAAACTGATGAAGCTTATGGTGGCCGCGTTGACGCTCGGCACTGTCGCGTTGGGCAGTCATGCGTTCGCTGCGGACAAGGGCCTGGTGGGCGTGCTCATGCCCAACAAGACCTCGCAGCGCTGGATCAACGACGGCGACGCCGTGAAGTCGCAGCTCGAGGGCCTCGGCTACACCGTTGACCTGCAGTACGCCCAGGACGACATTCCGAACCAGCTCTCGCAGCTCGAGAACGAGATCACCAAGGGCCCGAAGGCCCTGATCATCGCCTCGATCGACGGCACGACGATGACCGACGCGCTGCAGAAGGCGCACGATGCCGGCATCGTTGTCGTCGCCTACGACCGCCTGATCCGGAATTCGCCGAACGTCGACTACTACACCTCGTTCGACAATTTCGGCGTCGGCGTTCTCCAAGCCAACTCGCTCGTCGCGGGCTTGAAGGAGCGCTTCCCCAACACCAAGCCGTGGAACGTTGAACTGTTCGGCGGCTCGCCCGACGACAACAACGCGTTCTTCTTCTACAACGGCGCCATGTCGGTCCTGCAGCCGCTGATCGACAAGGGCGACATCAAGATCAAGTCCGGCCAGATGGGCATGGACAAGGTCGGCACGCTCCGCTGGCTGGCGGCAACCGCCCAGGCCCGCATGGACAACCTGCTCTCCGCCTACTATTCGGATGGCAGCCGTGTTGACGGCGTCCTCTCGCCCTACGACGGCCTGAGCCGCGGCATCACCGCTTCGGCGCGCGCCGTGGGCTACGGCACCGCCGACCTGCCCTGGCCGATCGTGACGGGTCAGGACTCCGAGACCGCCTCGGTGAAGCTGATCATCTCGGGCGAGCAGTACTCGACCATCTTCAAGGACACCCGTTTGCTGGCCAAGGCTACCGTCGAGCTGGTCGATACGGTGCTCTCGGGCAAGACCCCGGCGAACCTCGACACCAAGTCGTATGACAACGGCAAGAAGGTCGTTCCCTCGATCCTGCTGACGCCATATGCGGTCGACAAGTCGAACTACCAGAAGCTGGTCGTCGACTCGGGCTACATCAAGCCGGAAGACCTGAAGTAAAATTCGGGCTGCAAAAACCGGGGCCCCGCATTAGCGGGGCCCTATCACATCGGTTTTTTGCCGATATATTCAGGCAAATTGCCAAGACGTGGCGGGAAGAGATGCCTTCGACCATTCTGGAGATGCGCGACATCACGAAGACGTTTCCCGGCGTTACCGCGCTCTCGAACGTCAACCTGCACATTGAAGAAGGCGAGATCCACGCCATCGTCGGCGAGAACGGCGCTGGCAAGTCGACGCTCATGAAGGTTCTGTCGGGCGTCTATCCGACGGGCACCTACAGCGGGCAGATCGTCTACCGCGGCAAGGAATGCCACTTCCGCACGATCAAGGACAGCGAGCACCTCGGCATCGTGATCATTCACCAGGAGCTGGCGCTGGTGCCGATGCTGTCGATCGCCGAGAACATTTTTCTGGGCAACGAACATGCCAAGCGCGGCGTTATCGACTGGAACGCCAACGAGACGCGCGCCCGCGCGTTGCTGAAGAAGGTGGGCCTGTCGGAAGACCCGCGCACGCTGATCACCAACATCGGTGTCGGCAAGCAGCAGCTGGTCGAGATCGCCAAGGCGCTCAGCAAGGAAGTGAAGCTGCTCATTCTGGACGAGCCGACGGCGAGCCTGTCGGAAAGAGACAGCCAGGCCCTGCTCGACCTTCTTATCGAGTTCAAGCAGCAGGGGATCACCTCGATCCTGATCTCGCACAAGCTGAGTGAAGTGAGCCGCGTCGCCGACCATGTGACGGTGCTGCGCGACGGCCACACGATCGAGACGCTGGACAAACAACAGATCAACGAGGACCGGATCATTACCCTGATGGTCGGGCGCTCGCTTTCCGATCGTTTCCCGCCACGCGACCCGAATGTTGGGGAGGTCGTATTCGAGGTGAAGAACTGGTCCGTCTACCACCCGCTGCACGCGGATCGGCAGGTGATCAAGGGCGTCGACCTCAACGTGCGCAAAGGCGAGGTCGTCGGCATTGCCGGCCTGATGGGTGCCGGCCGCACCGAATTCGCGATGAGCCTGTTCGGCAAATCGTACGGCCGTCGCATTTCCGGCGAGGTCTTTCTGGACGGGCGCAAGATCGACACGTCGACCGTCGAGCGGGCCGTCGACCACGGCATCGCCTACGCGACCGAGGACCGCAAGACCTACGGCCTCAACCTGATCGACCACATCCGCAGCAACGTCACCATTGCCAATCTCGGCGGGGTGTCGCGCCGGGGCGTGATCGACGATCTCCGCGAGATCGACGTCGCCAACGACTTTCGCGCCAAAACCAATATCCGCTCGTCCAGCGTTCACCAGAAAACCGGGAACCTGTCCGGCGGAAATCAGCAGAAGGTGGTGCTCAGCAAGTGGCTGTTCGCCGACCCGCGGGTGCTCATTCTCGACGAGCCGACGCGTGGCATTGACGTCGGTGCCAAGTACGAAATCTATACGATCATCGCCAAGCTCGCCGCCGAAGGAAGGGCGATTATCGTCATTTCGTCGGAGATGCCGGAGCTGCTCGGAGTCTGCGACCGAATCTATGTGATGAACGAGGGACGCATGGTCGGCGAGATGGCCGGCTCCGACGCCAGCCAGGAAAAGATCATGCGGGCGATCGTGAGGGGAGAGGGAAAAGCATCATGAGCACCGAAACTGCTTCCGATCTGCAAACTGAAACCGCCCCGGCGGGCACGGTCGGGGCGCGCTTCGATGTTGCGGCGTTGCTCAATTACCTGCGCGATTACGGACTCGTGCTGGCGCTGATCGCGATCATGATCGTCTTTCAGCTGATGACCGACGGCACGCTCTTCAAGCCGGTCAATCTCAGCAACCTCGTGCAGCAGAACAGCTTCATCATCGTGATGGCGCTCGGCATGCTGCTGGTCATCGTCTCCGGGCACATCGACCTCAGCGTCGGCTCGGTGGCGGGATTCATCGGCGCTCTGGTTGCGACGATGATGGTTATTTGGCCGCTCGGCGTGGTGAGCAATCCGCTCGTGGCGTCGATCATCTGCCTGGCGGTCGGCGGCCTGATCGGCGCAGCGCAGGGCTACTGGATCGCCTATCACCGGATTCCAAGCTTCATCGTGACGCTCGCGGGCATGCTGATATTCCGCGGTCTGTGTCAGGCGCTGCTCGGCGGCGGCGCTTCGGTCGGCCCGCTTCCCGACGACTTCAAGGCGCTGAGCTCCGGCTTCCTGCCGGAGGTGATCGGCACCTACACGGTGATTGCGCCGACGGTCAACGCGAACGGCAGGGAGATCATGGGCACCGGCCTGGTGCTGCACCTGGCAACGATCGTTATCGGTATTGTGGGCGTGCTGCTCTTCGCCTACTTCGGGTTGCTTGCCCGCCGCACCCGCGAGCGTTTCGGCCACGAGAATGAGCCCTTCGCGGTGTTCGTGGTGAAGACGATCGTCATCAGCGCGATCGTGCTGTTCCTGACCTTCCAGTTCTCCACCTACAAGGGCATGCCGGTGGTGCTGGTCGTCATGGCGGTGCTGATCGGCCTTTTCACTTTCGTCACCAAGAGGACGACGATCGGCCGCCGAGTCTACGCGATGGGCGGCAACCTGAAGGCGGCGCAGTTGTCCGGCATCAAGACCGACAGGCTGACGCTGATCGTGTTCACCAACATGGGCGTGCTCTCGGCGCTCGGCGGCCTCATCATAGCCGCGCGCCTCGGCCAAGCAGTGCCGGCGGCGGGCCTCGGCAGCGAACTCGACGTGATCGCGGCGGTGTTCATCGGCGGCGCGTCGGCGATGGGCGGCGTCGGCCAGGTCGCCGGCTCAGTCATCGGCGGCTTCATCATGGGCGTGATGAACAACGGCATGTCGATCATCGGCGTGAACGTCGACTACCAGCAGGTGGTCAAGGGTCTGGTGCTTCTCGGGGCCGTGGTGTTCGACGTCTACAACAAGAACAAGGGCTGAGACGGCGCTCCCCGCCCGCATGGCAGCCGGCGCGACGCAACCGCTGCGCATCTTCATCGACGGCGACGCCTGCCCGGTGAAGGACGAGACGCTCAAGGTCGCCGCGCGACACCGGCTGCCGGTGGTGATCGTCTCCAACGGCGGACTGCGTCCGTCGCGCGATGCGAACGTCACGCACGTTGTGGTGCCGAAGACGCCCGACGCCGCCGACGACTGGATCGCCGCCGAGGTTCGGCCGGGCGAGATCGTGGTCACAGCGGATATTCCGCTCGCTGCGCGCGTGCTGGACAAGGACGCGCATGCGCTGGCGCCCAACGGATGGCCGTTCACGGCGGATTCGATCGGCATGGCGCTGGCCATGCGCGATCTCAAGCAGCACCTGCGCGAGACCGGCGAGAGCAAGGGCTACAACGCGGGCTTCACCCGCGAGGACCGCTCGCGGTTCCTGAGCGGGCTCGACCGGCTGGCGCGGCGGGCGACCGGGCCGGGCTGACGCGGCCTCAGGACGCGGCCAGTATCAGCGCCGCGGCCTCGACCTCGCGCCAACGCATTGCGCGCGCGGCGGCGGCAAGTTCATCCCTGCCCCACTGGCTCGCCTGCCATTCTTCGTCGACGATCGCGGCCGCCCACGCCTCTTCCGCCGTCAGCCGGCCACGGGCGACCGCGAGTGCCACGACGGCTGAGCCGGTTACCGTCGCCACGGTGGAAAGCGCCGCCAGCGCCAGTCCCCCGAAAGGCGCTACGGCGCCGGCAATCGCGGCGATGGCAACGTCGGGCTGGGTGACATGCATGATGCCGGTGGCGACGTCCAGCGGTGCACCAAGCTCGTTCAGCGCCCATGCGACCAGAGGATTCCAGGCACGGAGCTGCGCCGCGACGAGACTTCCCGGCGCCTCAGCGCGATAGCAGATGAGGTCGCTGCCGGCGTACTTGACGACCTCGGCGCGGACGGCGTCGGAGGCCTGATCGACATGATCGATGGCGGCGTTGACGATGCGGGTGAAGGGCATCTCGGCCGGATCGATGCGCTCGCCCTGGCGATCCCATTCGCCCGCCAAAGCTTCGGCGACGCGCAGCCACGGAACCACCAGCGGCCGGCGGGCGGGGGTGCGCACGAGCTTGCCGTCGAGGAAGAGGCCGAAGCCGCCTTCGGCAGGTCCGGCCCGCGCGGCCTTGTAGAAGCGGCGCGGAAGCTCCGGGCGCGCGAGGCGCCGGGCATCGCCAACCGGGTTCTTCGGCTCGCTCATGCCTCCGCCTTCCCCCGCACCCTGCCGACCGCGGGCACCGAAATCACTCATCGTCAGCGGTCTCCATTGCGTCGCCCAGCGATGTCTCGAAGCCGAGAAGGTTCCAGCTTTGCTGCATGTGGGGCGCCAGCGGGGCGGTGACATCGAGAGTTCCCTCGCCGGAGGGATGGGGAATGACGATGCGGCGGGCATGCAGGTGGAGCTTCTTCTGGATTCCGCCGGGGAAGTCCCAGCTCTCCTCCGCCTCGAAGTATTTCGGGTCGCCGATGATGGGATGATCGATGTGGGCGGCGTGGGCGCGGAGCTGGTGAGTGCGGCCGGTGACCGGCCGCATGGATAGCCATGCAAGCTTCTGGCCGGCGGTCTCGACGACCGAATAGAGGGAGACCGCGTGGCTGGCGTTCTCCTCGCCGTGACGGGCGATGCGCATGCGGTCGCCATCGGGCGTGCCCTCCTTGGCGAGCCAAGTGGAGATGCGTCCCTGCTTCGGCTTGGGTACGCCGCGAACCAGCGCCCAGTAGATCTTGCGGGTCGAGCGCGACCGAAAAGATTCGGCGAGCCGCTGGGCAGCCAGACGCGTCTTGGCGATGACGAGAACGCCGCTGGTGTCACGGTCGAGCCGATGCACCAGACGGGGCTTCTGCCCCTTGCGGTCGCGGAGCGCCTCCAGCATGGCATCGACGTGGCGGGTGAGGCCCGAGCCGCCCTGTACGGCGAGCCCGGCGGGCTTGTTGAGGACGAACACCTGATCGTCCTCGTAGAGCATGATCGAACGCAGGAAGCCGGCATCGTCGTCCGGACGAAGGCGGGCCGGACCCGGCTTCAGACCGGCGGCACCGGTTTTAGCGCTGTCCGGAGACGCGGTGCGGGCAAGCGGCGGGACGCGGACGGACTGCCCCTGATCGAGCCGGGCGTTGGCCTTCACCCGGCCGCCGTCAACACGGATTTGCCCCGAACGGAGCAGCTTCTGCAGGTGGCCGAAGGAGAGTTCAGGGTAATGGGTCTTGAACCAGCGATCGAGCCGCATGCCGGCTTCGTCGGCCTCGACGGTTCTGGATTCCATGGCTGCCATGATACGCGGTTCTTTTGGCCCCCTCGCCCGCCGCAGGCTATAGCATCGCGCGGGCGGGCAAGCGAGGCGGCAGAGCCCGGGCAAATCCGCCAACGGCAGGAAGGCGAGGCATGCGGCTCACCGGCTGGAACAGGCGTGGCATTCCCAAGGCGATCTGGGTGCTGGGGCTCGTGTCCCTGTTCATGGATCTCTCGTCGGAGATGATCCACGCCTATCTACCGCTATTCCTGGTCAACGTGCTCGGTGCCTCGGCGCTGACGGTCGGCGTGATCGAAGGTGTCGCCGAAGCGACCGCGTCGATTACCAAGGTCTTTTCGGGTGCGCTGTCGGACCGGCTGCGGCAGCGAAAGTTTCTCACCGCGCTCGGCTATGGGCTTGCCGCCTTCACCAAGCCGGTATTTCCACTGGCGAGTTCCATCGGCTGGGTGATGGCGGCGCGCTTCATCGACCGCATCGGCAAGGGCGTGCGCGACGCGCCACGCGACGCGCTGATCGCCGACATCGCGCCGGCGGACCTGCGCGGTGCAAGCTACGGCCTGCGGCAATCGCTGGACACGGTCGGTGCGTTTCTCGGGCCGCTGCTCGCCATCGTCATCATGGCAGCAAGCGGCGATGCCTACCGGGCAGTGTTCTGGATCGCGGTGATACCAGGCTTCATCGCCTTCGGTCTGATCGCCTTCGGCGTGCGCGAGCCGCCGCAGCGGAGCGAAACGGCAAAGACGCCCCGGCTCGGGCGGGCCGAGCTGGCGCGGCTCGGGTCGCCGTTCTGGTGGATCACCGGCGTCGGCGCGATTTTCACGCTGGCCGGGTTCAGCGACGCGTTCCTTATCCTGCGCGCGCAGTCGGACGGGCTGCCGCTCACGCTCATCCCGCTGGTCATGGTGGCAATGAACGTCGTCTATGCGCTCGCCGCCTACCCGGTCGGAATCATCTCGGACCGGGTGGAACGCGTCGCCATGCTTGAAATCGGGTTCGCAGTCCTGATCGCCGCCGATCTTGCGCTCGGGCTGCTGCCGGGCATCGCGGGACTTACCATCGGCGTGATCCTGTGGGGACTGCAGAACGGCTTCACGCGGGGCGTCTTCTCGGCACTGGTGGCGGACGCGGCGCCAGCGGACCTCCGCGGGACGGCGTTCGGCGTGTTCAACCTCGCGAGCGGGATCGCCCTGCTCGCGGCCAGTCTCATCGCCGGCGCACTCTGGGATGCCATCGGGCCGCAGGCGACATTCGTCGGCGGCGCCATCTTCACTGCGGTGGCGCTGTGCGGACTTCTCGCGCGACGGCGCGAACTCGCGCCACCCGCGGCTACGTGAGCGCGCGCACGAGCGCGAGGCCGCCGAAGAGTCCGAGGATGCCACAGACGATCGACACTGCCACGTAGCCGAGCGCAACCGCGTAGGCGTCGCGCTCCCAGAGCAGCGCAGTGTCGAGCGAGAACGTGGAGAAGGTGGTGAAGCCGCCGAGGACGCCGGTGGTCAGGAACAGGCGCGTGTGCTGCGTCCACCCGGCGCCGGCGCGGAAGGCGAACCACGCGACAAGCAGGCCCATGACGGTCGAGCCGACGACGTTGACGAACAGCGTTCCCCACGGGAAGCCGGCGCCGAGCCAGCGGCCAGCAGCCATGTTGACGCCGTGGCGGAGCACCGAGCCGATGCCGCCGCCCAGAAAGACCAGCAGAACCTGAATCATCGCGAGACAATCTCCGCCCGAAAAAGAAAACCCGCCTGGCGGCGGGCATCGGGCACACTCCCACCGCGCATAAGCAACACGGCAGGAGTCATCAGCCCCCTCGTCGCGGCCGCTGGGGGCCGTCAAACTCAAGGGCGGTTAAAGGGAGACTCCATTCCCTGCAGATTGTCTATCCGGACAGGATATCGGTCGTCAAATGCTGCCCTCAGGCGGCGACGGCGGTCTCGCCGCGCTCCGCAATCGCCAAGGCCTCCGACGGCGGAACAGGCATGTGTTCGGCGAGCTTCTCAAGATGGGACTTGGGCAGGCCGCATTCCGCCGCCGAAGCGATCAGGTAGCCGACATAGTGCGGCGTCGGCAGACCGGGATTGATCGTCGGCACGGCGACGTAAACCTCGGCAAGCACGGCACGCTCGTCCGATCCCTCGACCCGCACGGTCATGCGATTGCGCTGGTTCAACTGACGGTCGCGGCGCTTGTCGTAGCCCTCACGCTCGTCCAGGCGCGCGATATCAGTGCCATCGAGCTCATAGAGCGCGCCCCAGACTTCCTCGCCCGGCGACGGTTCGATGCTGATCACGGCGCAGTCGCGCACGAACGACTTGCGAGGAAAGCAGACCCGATACCCCTCAAGGCGCGCAGTCGACACGAACTGCGCACCTGGGCACCGCAACTGCATCTGGAGCAGGTCGAGATTTGACCCGTAGGCAAAATAATACATTCGCTGCCGCACCTCCCGCGCACACGATGATCGAGTGATTCGCGCAGGAATGCACGCATCAAAAAAGGCCTGTGGACAGGCTGTTGATAACATCCCGGCAAAGGAATTTGTTCAGGCGCCGATAAGGCGTTGGAGCGCAGCAATCCACGTTTTCGGCAGCCCATGATAGGACGCGCCATCAATAATCTGCTGCAGATATTCTGGCGAGGGCCGCTCGGTGCTGCCGTCCGGAATTGTGAAGTACGCCACAGCGCCGACCGGTTCTGAGTTGCCAACCCGGCTGACCGTGATCTCGCGCAGAATACGCGTATTACGTGCGACGGCTGCCTGGGGATCATAGCCCTCGTGGTAGTTGAGAATATCGACCTCGGAGGGCGGGATCGAATAGAGCACGCCCCATACTGCGTGACCGGGCGATGGTTCGATGCCGGCCAGCGCACCATTGTGGGTGCGGGAAAAGCGCGGGAAGCAGAGGCGGTAGTCCATCAGCCGGGCCGGGCCAATGGTCTCGGCACCCGGACAGCGCTCGGCCATGATGCCGGGATTGGTATTGGAGCCGTAGGCGAAAAGCATCATCGCCCGGCGCGCTCCTTCCTCAGCTTTGCCCAGTAGTCGAGGCGCTTGCGAATCTCCCGCTCGTAGCCGCGCTCCGGCGGATCGTAAAAGGTCTGCCGGCCGAGGGCCTCGGGGAAATAATCCTGACCGGAAAACGAGTCCGGCTCATCCGGGTCGTAGCGATAGCCCGAGCCATAGCCTTCCCGCTTCATCAGGCCGGTCGGGGCGTTGAGAATGATCTTCGGCGGCGTCAGCGAGCCGTGCTCCTTGGCGGTTGCCTGTGCCGCGCCAAAGGCCTTGTAGACCGCAATCGATTTCGGCGCGGTGGCGAGATAGACGGCCGCCTCGGCGAGCGCGAGTTCACCCTCCGGAGAGCCGAGATAATCGAAGGCGTCCTTGGCGGCCAGCGCGACGACCAACGCCTGCGGATCGGCGAGGCCGATGTCCTCCATCGCCATGCGCACCAGGCGGCGGCCGATGTAGAGCGGCTGCTCGCCGGCATCGAGCATGCGGGCAAGATAGTAGAGCGCGGCATCGGGATCAGAGCCGCGCACTGACTTGTGGAGGGCCGAAATCAGGTTGTAGTGGCCGTCTTGGCTTTTGTCGTAGAGCGGCGCACGGCGCTGGACGACCTTCTGCAGCTGATCAGGCGTGAAGACTTCGCCCTTGCGGGCGGCGCGCCAGACTTCCTCGGCAAGCGTCAGCGCGGCGCGACCATCAGCGTCGGCCATTGCGACGAGCATGGCACGCGCATCGGCATCAAGGGGAAGCGCGCGATCCTCGATCTGTTCGGCGCGCGCGAGAAGCTGGCCGATCGCCGCTTCATCGAGCGGATGAAAGACCAGCACGCGAGCGCGGGACAATAGCGCGGCGTTCAGCTCGAAGGACGGATTCTCCGTGGTTGCGCCGACGAGCGTGACGGTACCGTCTTCCATCACCGGCAGGAAAGAATCTTGCTGGGCGCGGTTGAAGCGATGGATCTCGTCGACGAACAGCAACGTGCCCTGCCCCGCCTGACGGCGGCCGCGTGCCGTCTCAAAAACCTTCTTGAGATCGGCGACGCCGGAAAAGACGGCGGAGACCTGCTCGAAATGAAGGCTCGTCTCGTGAGCGAGCAGCCGGGCGACAGTGGTTTTGCCAGTACCGGGCGGCCCCCAGAAAATGAGCGAACCCAGCGACCCGGAAGCGAGCATGCGGGTAATGACGCCGTCGGGTCCGAGGAGATGAGCCTGTCGAACGACATCGGCCAGCCGTTCAGGCCGCAGCCGATCGGCCAACGGCCGCGGTGCACCCTTCTCCAACCCTGCCGCCTCGAACAGCGAGGCCATCGGCACTCCTACTGGGCGAGCGTCACCGAAATGGACTTGCCGTCACGCGAAACCACGAGATCCCACCGGCGCCGGCTGGCCGCGGCAATATCAGCCAGCTGTTTGGTGGAATCCACCGCCATTCCATTGACCGACGCGATAACGTCGCCCTTCTGAAAGCCGGCGTCGGCGGCAGGCGAACCATCGGAAACGTCGCCGACGATCACGCCCTTCGGACTACCGCCGAAAGACAGTTCGTCGGCCACCGCCGGCGACAGGTTGAGGACTGTCAGCCCGGCAAGAGGCGAATCCCCGGCCAGAACGCGCTGGTCGCGCGGCGGGGTTTCCGGTGCGGGCTGAAGCGGGATCGATGCCGAATAAAGCTTGCCATCGCGCATGATGCCGAGCTTGGCAGCGCCACCCACGATCTTGGTCGCGAGACGGTAATTCAGCGCGCCAACGTCGTCGACATCCTCGCCATCGATCGAGACGATCACGTCGTCACTCTTCAGCCCGGCCGCAGCACCTGGACCGGTGGGATCGACCGACACGACGATGACCCCCGAGGCGGGATTGCCGGGAATTGTGGTCGCGAGATCGGGCGTGACCGACTGAAGGTTCGCACCCAGCCACGGGCGGCGCGGCGCGGAGCCGGTGGCTGCCTGCGAGGTGACTGCGCGCACCAGGTTGGACGGGATCGCGAAGCCGATGCCATTCGATGCGCCGACCGGCGAGACGATGGTCGAGTTGATACCGATGAGGTTACCGTTCATGTCGACCAGCGCGCCGCCGGAGTTGCCCGGATTGATGGCGGCGTCGGTCTGGATGAAATACTGGTCCTGCGACTGGCTGCCGGGCAGGCGTGCGAAAGCCGAGACGATGCCGCTGGTGACGGTCTGGCCGACGCCGAAGGGATCGCCGATGGCAAGCACCAGGTCGCCGACCTGGACCTGGTCGGAATCAGCGAACTGCAGGGTCGGGAAGCTGCCGCTGCCGCCCTTGATGCGCAGCACGGCAAGATCGGAGCGCTCGTCGCGCAGGATGATATCGGCGGGGAACTCGCGCTTGTCGGAGAGCGCGACCTTGACCTCGTCGGCCTGGGCGATGACGTGGAAGTTCGTCACGATGAGGCCGGACGGATTGATGATGACACCGGAGCCGAGGGAGCTTTCACGACGCGTGCGCGTCGTCCCGCCGAAAGGATTGCCGAAGAGCTGACGAAAGAAAGGATCAGCGAACAGCGGCGATACCGATTGCCGGATCATGCGCGTGGCGTAAACGTTGACGACGGCCGGGGCGACGCGCTTGACGATGGGCGCGAACGACATCTGCATCTGGGCCGAACTGTCGGGCACCTGCCGATCGGCCGCCGCAGCCGGGAGCACCAGGGCGCCAAGAAGGCAGAGCACCACTCCCACGCGACGCAGCATCATCCACTCCGAAAATTAATCAGAACCGGTCGGGCGCTGAAATGCTACACCAATTGCGGCGACGGCGTGACGGGCATTCACTTGAAAATGCCTTCGACGACACTGCTCGCCAAAAACAAAAAAGCGGCCGAAGCCGCCTTTCAAAACTCGCATAGGAGCGACCGACGGACTACGCCGTGGCCTCGGCCGGCTCGCCGCGGGCAGCGACTTCCTCGGCGTGGCGGGCGCGATCTTTGGCGCCCTTGGCCTCGACGTCGCGATCGACAAACTCGATGACCGCAACCGACGCGTTGTCGCCATGGCGAAAGCCCGCCTTGAGGACGCGCGTATAGCCGCCCGAGCGCGCCTTGTAGCGGGGGCCGATCGTCTCGAAGAGCTTCTTGACCGAGCCGAGATCACGAATCTCGGAGGCGACAAGACGGCGAGCATGGAGATCGCCGCGCTTGGCGAGCGTCACCAGCTTCTCGACGATGGGCCTGAGATCCTTGGCCTTGGGCAGCGTGGTCACGATCTGCTCGTGCTGGATCAGCGACGAGGCAAGATTGGCAAACATCGCCTTGCGATGACTGACCGTCCGGCTGTAGCGGCGGCCCCTCTTCCCGTGCATCATGACGCGTATTCCCTAAAGGCGTTGGCGGCCGAAGCCGCCGGGCAAGGCGTTGGCGGCGTTCAGGCCGCCGGCATCAATAGTGGTCTTCGTAGCGCTTGGCCAGTTCGTCGATGTTTTCCGGCGGCCAGTTCGGAACTTCCATGCCGAGATGGAGGCCCATCTGGGCGAGCACTTCCTTGATCTCGTTCAGCGACTTGCGACCGAAGTTCGGCGTGCGCAGCATCTCGGCTTCGGTCTTCTGGATGAGATCGCCGATGTAGACGATGTTGTCGTTCTTCAGGCAGTTGGCCGAGCGCACCGAGAGCTCGAGCTCGTCGACCTTCTTGAGCAGTGCCGGATTGAAGGCAAGCTCGGGAATGGCAACTTCGGTGGTGACCTTGGCCGGTTCCTCGAAATTGACGAACACGGCAAGCTGGTCCTGCAGGATGCGGGCGGCGTAGGCCACTGCATCTTCGGCACGGATGGAGCCGTCGGTTTCAACCGTCAGGGTCAGCTTGTCGTAGTCGAGCACCTGGCCTTCGCGGGTGTTCTCGACGCGGTAGGACACCTTCTTCACCGGCGAGTAGAGGCTGTCGACGGGGATCAGGCCAATCGGGGCATCTTCCGGCCGGTTGCGGTCCGCCGTGACATAGCCCTTGCCGTTGTCGACGGTGAACTCCATGCGGATCTCGGCACCCTCGTCCAGCGTGCAGAGCACGAGATCGGGGTTCAGGATCTCAATGTCGGAAACAACCTGAATGTCGCCAGCCTTGACGACACCCGGGCCGCTCTTGCGAACGACCATGCGCTTTGGACCTTCGCCCTGCATGCGCAGCGCGATTTCCTTGATGTTCAGCACGATGTCGGTGACATCCTCGCGCACGCCGGCGATCGAGGAGAATTCGTGCAGCACCCCGTCGATCTGTACCGCCTTCACCGCCGCGCCCTGCAGCGAGGAGAGGAGCACGCGGCGGAGCGCGTTGCCCAAGGTCAGCCCAAAGCCGCGTTCAAGCGGTTCGGCAACCACGGTGGCGAACCGGCGGGCATCGCTGCCGGCCGTGATTTCGAGCTTGTTCGGCTTAATCAGCTCTTGCCAGTTTTTCTGGATGGTCATGAGCCTGTCCTTTCAGATCAAATGCCGCGGTGGTCTGCGGCAACGCGGCCGGGATCGATCCCGACCGCCAAAAACCCGGATACGCAGACGCAGCCTAGACGCGGCGACGCTTGCGCGGACGGCAGCCGTTATGGGCAATCGGCGTCACGTCGCGGATCGACGTGATGGTGAAACCCGACGACTGCAGCGCCCGCAGCGCCGACTCACGCCCGGAACCCGGACCGGAAACCTCGACCTCGAGGGTCTTCACACCGTGCTCGGTCGCCTTCTTGCCCGCATCCTCTGCCGCCATCTGAGCGGCATAAGGTGTGGACTTGCGCGACCCCTTGAAGCCCATCAGGCCGGCGGAAGACCACGAAATCGTGTTTCCCTGCGCGTCCGTGATGGTGATCATGGTGTTGTTGAAACTGGAATTCACGTGCGCCACGCCCGACGTAATGTTCTTGCGCTCGCGGCGGCGTACGCGGGTTGCGTCCTTGCCCATCTTGCTCCTTCGGAGCGAATAGCGACTGGCCAGTAGCGAATAGTTTCCCCTCCGCTATGCCGTGCTCGTTCGCCCACTCTCCTTCTATTCGCTATTTCGCTCTTGGCTGTTCGCAGGACGACTAGGTCGCCTTCTTCTTGCCGGCAATCGCCTTGGCCGGCCCCTTGCGCGTGCGTGCGTTGGTATGCGTGCGCTGACCGCGGACTGGCAACCCGCGACGATGGCGCAGGCCGCGGTAGCAGCCCAGATCCATCAGGCGCTTGATGTTGATCGCAACTTCGCGGCGCAGGTCACCTTCCACCATGTAGTCGCGGTCGATAATCTCGCGAATCTGCGAAATCTCGGCGTCGGTGAGCTGGTTGGTGCGGCGTTCGGAAGGGATGTTGACGGCGGCGACGATCTTCTTCGCTGCGGTCGGGCCGATGCCGTGGATGTACTGAAGCGCGATTACCACACGCTTGTTGGTCGGGATGTTGACGCCTGCAATGCGGGCCACGCTTCTCTCTCCACCTCTTGCCAGCCGGCTACCGCCGTCCGGACTTTCCTGGCTTAAACCGCCCGGAAACGCACAATGCGGCCCCGGCCAAGCCTTCCGGCCACCGGCACCGCAAGTCTGTCCTTACAGAATTGTGGCCGGTAGATAGCGATTTCGGCCCTGCCCGTCAATGGGCAGGGGTTGTATTCCGCGCCCTGTTTCCAGGGCTTTCCCCGGCTTTCGCCGATTCCTTGAGCACTTTGCCGATTGCCATGGACACTTCGTCGATCGAGCCCATGCCATCGATGGCCGCGAGCGTGCCGCGGCTACGGTAGTAGTCCGCCACCGGCGCGGTCTGCTTGCGGTAGACCGTCATGCGGTTGTGCAGGGTGGCCGCGGTATCGTCGGACCTTGCCCCACCGGTCTGGCGGGCCCGGGTCTCGATGCGGTCCTTGAGGATGGCCTCATCGACCGTGATTTCGATCACGCGGTCGAGCGCGATACCGCGCGCTGCGAGGAGCTTGTCGAGTGCTTCCGCCTGCGGGACCGTGCGTGGAAAGCCATCGAGGATGAATCCCCGCGCGGCGTCTGCCCGGTCGATGCGATCGGCGATGATCTCGATCATCACCTCATCCGGCACCAGATCGCCGCGATCCATGATCGCCTTGGCGCGCTTGCCGATGTCACTGCCCGCAGCGACCGCCGCGCGCAGCATGTCGCCGGTGGAAAGCTGAACGATGCCGTGCGCCTTCACCAGCCGCTCGGACTGGGTGCCCTTGCCGGCGCCCGGCGGCCCGAGCAACACAAGCCTCATCGCGCCTTCCCCTTCAGCGTGGAGCGGCGGACGAGACCTTCATACTGGTGGGCAAGAAGGTGGCCCTGAACCTGGGCGACGGTGTCGAGCGTGACGCTGACGACGATCAGCAGCGAGGTGCCACCGAAATAGAACGGCACGCCGGTGTAATCGATCAGCATCTGCGGCAGCAGACAGACCAGCACCAGATAGATTGCGCCGAGCACGGTGATACGCGTCAGCACGTAATCGATGTAATCGGCGGTGTTCTTGCCGGGACGGATGCCGGGAATGAAGCCGCCATGCTTCTTCAGGTTATCGGCCGTATCGGACGGACTGAAGACGACGGCGGTATAGAAGAACGCGAAGAAGACGATGAGGCCGCCGTACAGGATCATGTAGAGCGGCTGGCCGCGGCCGAGCAGCGCCGTGATCGTCTGCAGCCACCCCGGGCCATTGCCGGCGGTAAAGTTGGCGACCGTGACAGGGAGCAGCAGCAACGACGACGCGAAGATCGGCGGGATGACGCCCGAGGTATTCAGCTTCAGCGGCAGGTGCGAGGACTCGCCCTGGAACATACGGTTGCCGACCTGGCGCTTGGGATACTGGATCAGCAGGCGGCGCTGGGCGCGCTCGGCAAAGACGATGAAGGCAACCACGAGCACCGCCGTCACGCCGACCGCGACGATGATGACGGGTGACAGCGCGCCCTCGCGGCCAAGCTCCAGCGTGCCGGCAATGGCATGCGGCAGGTTGGCGACAATGCCGGAGAAGATGATCAGCGACAGGCCGTTGCCGATGCCGCGGGCGGTGATCTGCTCGCCGACCCACATCAGGAACATGGTGCCGCCGGTCAGGGTGATCATGGTGGTGATCAGGAAGAACGGACCGGGCGAGATGACGATGTTATTGCCGCCTTCGAGGCCGACGCCGATGCCGTAGGACTGCAGCGCCGCCAGAATGACGGTGCCGTAGCGGGTATACTGGTTGATGACCTTGCGACCCTGCTCGCCTTCCTTCTTCAGCGCCTCCAACGTCGGGACCACCGACGTCATGAGCTGGAGGATGATCGAGGACGAGATGTAGGGCATGACGCCCAGGGCAAAGATCGCCATACGGCCGACGGCGCCACCGGCAAACATGTTGAACATGCCGATGATGCCGCTTTGCTGCGTGTTGAACGCGGCGGCAAGGGCGGCAGGATTGATGCCGGGCAGCGGAATATAGGTGCCCAGGCGATAAACGATGAGGGCGCCGAGCGTGAACCAGATGCGCTTCTTCAGCGCGTCGGCTTTGGCGAAGGCGCCAAAGTTGAGATTCGCTGCAAGTTGTTCTGCTGCCGACGCCATGGGGTTGCTCCGCGCTGATGCGCCGACTGATCGCTACTCGGCCGGCAGTTCCTTCACGCCCACAATCTTCACCGAACCGCCCGCCTTCTCGACCGCGGCGACAGCCGACTTCGATGCGCCGGCGACCTCAAGCGTTACCCCGGTCTTGATCTCGCCGTTGGCGAGAACCCGCACGCCATCGTGGATGCGGCGGATGAGACCCGCCGCCTTGAGCGCCGCAGCATCCACGGCAGCCTTGCCGTCGAGCCTGCCGGCATCAATCGCCTTCTGGATGCCGCCGAGGCTGACCTCAACGTAGTGCCGGGCGAAAATATTGTTGAATCCACGCTTGGGCAGGCGACGGTGAAGCGGCATCTGACCGCCTTCGAAGCCCTTGATGGCGACGCCTGTGCGCGCCTTCTGGCCCTTGACGCCACGCCCGCCGGTCTTGCCCTTGCCCGAGCCTATGCCGCGGCCAACGCGAATGCGGTCCTTGGTGGCGCCGGCGTTGTCCGCCAAATCGTTGAGTTTCATCGTTTCTTCCCCTGCCCGGCCGTGCCGATCATGCTTCTTCGACGACACGGACGAGATGCTGGACCTTCGCGATCATGCCGCGCACGGAGGGCGTATCCTCCAGCGTCGCACGGCGGCGGATGCGGTTCAGGCCGAGACCGATCAGCGTCGCCTGCTGGACGGCGGGGCGGCGGTTCGGGCTCGCAATCTGCTCGACCGTAATCGTCTTGTTCGACGGCTTCTTTGCCATGATTTAGGCCTCCACCGCCTCGGTGTCCACATCGCGACGGCGCGACTGCAGGGTCGACACCTTGATGCCGCGGCGAGCGGCGACAGCGCGCGGGCTGTCCTCATTGGTGAGCGCGTCGAACGTCGCGCGGACCATGTTGTAGGGATTGGACGAGCCAAACGACTTGGCGACAACGTCCTGAACGCCAAGCGTTTCAAAGACCGCGCGCATCGGGCCGCCCGCGATAATGCCGGTGCCGGGAGGTGCGGCGCGGCAAATGACCTTGCCGGCGCCATGGCGGCCGCTTACGTCATGATGCAGCGTGCGACCTTCGCGCAGCGGGACGCGGATAAGCGCACGCTTGGCGGCATCGGTTGCCTTGCGGATGGCCTCGGGCACCTCCCGCGCCTTGCCGTGGCCGAATCCGACGCGACCCTTCTGGTCGCCGACGACAACCAGCGCGGCAAAGCCGAAACGCCGGCCGCCCTTCACCACCTTGGCGACGCGGTTGATGTGAACGAGCTTGTCGACAAACTCGCTGTCGCGCTCATCGCGATCGCGACCGCCACGCTCACGGTGTTGAGGTTCTCTTGCCATTATCGTTTCCGTTCGTCCGATATCGTTGCCATGGGGCGCCGCTTCAAGGGCGCACTCTCCTAGAAGCTCAGGCCACCCTCGCGGGCGCCGTCGGCGAGCGCCTTGACGCGCCCGTGATAAAGGTAACGTCCGCGGTCGAAGATGACTTCCTTGATGCCCGCCTTGACGGCGCGTTCGGCCAGCAGTTTGCCCACCTCGGACGCAGCGGCAGCGTCGGCCCCGGTCTTCAGCTTCGACTTCAGATCGGCCTCGCGGGTGGAAGCCGAAGCGACTGTCTTGCCCACCGCGTCATCAATGACCTGGGCATAGATGTGCTTGGACGAGCGGAAAATGCTGAGCCGCGGACGTCCATGCGCGGACGCCTTGACGGCGGCGCGGATGCGGAAGATGCGGCGATCGCGAGTGGTGAGGCTCATAGCGCTTACTTCTTCTTGCCTTCCTTGCGGAAGATGAACTCATCGGAATACTTCACGCCCTTGCCCTTGTACGGCTCGGGCTTGCGATACTCACGGATTTCGGCGGCCACCTGACCAACCTTCTGTTTGTCGGCGCCGGAGATGACGATCTCGGTCGGCTTCGGACACTCGATCTTGATGCCGGCGGGAATCGGGAACACCACATCGTGACTGTAACCAAGGTTGAGCTGGAGGTTCTTGCCCGAGACGGCAGCGCGATAACCGACGCCGTTGATCTCCAGCCGGCGTTCGAAACCTTCGGTAACCCCCTTGAACAGATTTGACACCATGGTGCGGGACATGCCCCAGGCGGAGCGCGCGCGCTTGGTTTCGTTGTTCGGCTCGACCGAAATTCGGCCGTCAGCGAACTTCATCTGCACGTCATCCGACGCCAGGAACGACAACTCGCCCTTGGGGCCCTTAACGGTCACCGTCTGGCCGTTGACGTTGGCCGTCACGCCCTTCGGCACCGCTACCGACTTCTTGCCAATTCGAGACATCGCAATCGTTCCAGTTCACTAAAACCAGTTTCGCCGAAGCACCTTAGAACACGCGGCAGAGCACCTCGCCGCCGACATTCTGGTCGCGCGCCTCGGCATCCGACATGACACCCTTCGGCGTCGAGAGGATGGAGACGCCGAGACCATTGGCGACGCGCGGAATAGTCTTCACGGAGGCATAAACGCGGCGCCCCGGACGCGAGATACGCTCAATCTCGCGGATCACGGGCTCGCCGTCATAGTACTTCAGTTCGATTTCGAACTCCGAACGGCCGTTGTCATAGTCGATCGTCGAGTAGCCGCGGATGTAACCCTCGGACTGGAGGACATCGAGAACGTGCCTGCGCAGCGACGAACCCGGGGTCGAAACCTTGGAGCTCTTGCGGAGCTGCGCATTACGAATGCGGGTCAGCATATCGCCGAGCGGATCGGACATTGACATCTTCGTCTCTCCTACCAGCTCGACTTGACCAGGCCGGGGATCATGCCCGACGAGCCCAATTCGCGCAGCGCGATGCGCGAAATCCTGAGCTTGCGGTACGTACCGCGGGGACGGCCGGTCAATTCACAACGGTTGCGGATACGCACCGCCGAAGAATTGCGCGGCATCTCGGCGAGCTTGAGGCGCGCCTGGAAACGCTCCTCCAGCGACAGGCTCTCATCGAGGGACTGACGCTTCAACTCGGCGCGCTTGCCGGCGAGCCGCGCCACCATCTTGCGGCGGCGGTTGTTCTTTTCGATCGAACTCTTCTTTGCCATGAAAGGATTTTCCTACTGGCGGAACGGGAAATCGAACGCCTTCAGCAACGCGCGGGCCTCGTCGTCGCTCGTGGCGGTCGTGCAGACAATCACGTCCATGCCCCAGATTTCATCAACGTCGTCGTAGTTGATCTCCGGGAAAATGATGTGCTCCTTGATGCCCATGGCAAAGTTGCCACGGCCGTCGAAGCTCTTCGGGTTCAGACCGCGGAAGTCGCGAACACGCGGCAGCGCGATGTTCACCAGACGGTCGAGAAAGTCGTACATGCGGTCGCGGCGCAGCGTAACGCGGCCGCCGATCGGCATGTGGTCACGCAGCTTGAAGGTCGCGATCGACTTGCGGGCGCGGGTTACGCCAGGCTTCTGGCCGGAAATCTTGGCCAGGTCGGCAAGCGCGGTCGTCACCTTCTTTGAATCGTTGACCGCTTCGCCAACGCCCATGTTGATGACGATCTTGTCGATGCGCGGAACCTCAAGCGCATTCTTGTAACCGAACTGTTCGACCATCGCCGGACGGATCTTGTCGCGGTAAGCGGCCTTCAGACGCGGTTCGTACTTTGTCTCAGCCATCGATCGTGTCTCCCGTCCGCTTGGCGAAGCGGACCTTGCGGCCATCGGCGGCGAAGCGGAAGCCGACGCGCGTCGGCTTGCCGCTGGAATCGGCCAGCGCGATGTTGGAAATGTGAATGGGCAGTTCCTTGGAAACGATGCCGCCCTGGTCGCGCGCCGTCTGACGCTGATGACGGCGCACCAGATTGATGCCGCGCACAACCGCGCGACTCTCCTTCGGCAGCACCTCGATCACCTCGCCGGACTTGCCCTTGTCGCGGCCGGCGATGACGACGACGTTGTCGCCCTTGCGAATGCGCGATGCCATTACAGCACCTCCGGAGCGAGCGAGATGATCTTCATGTGGTTCTTGGCGCGCAGCTCGCGCGGCACCGGCCCGAAGATGCGGGTGCCGACCGGCTCGGACTGATTGTTGATGAGGACGGCGGCGTTGCGGTCGAAGCGAATGACCGAACCATCGGCGCGGCGGATGTCCTTGGCGGTGCGCACGACGACCGCCTTCATGACGTCGCCCTTCTTCACGCGGCCGCGCGGGATCGCTTCCTTGACCGAGACGATGATGATGTCGCCGACCGAAGCATACTTGCGCTTGGAGCCGCCAAGCACCTTGATGCACATGACACGGCGGGCGCCGGAATTGTCCGCCACGTCGAGATTGGTCTGCATCTGGATCATATCAGTCTACTCTTCTCAAAAAGCTTCAATCGGCTGGCCTGCCGGCCATGCCTTTTGCCTATTTCGCTACCCGGTCGAGCACGACCCAGCGCTTGTTCTTCGAAATCGGCACGCTCTCCTCAATGGAGACCTCGTCGCCGACCTTGAAGACGTTGGCGGCGTCGTGAGCGTGATACTTCTTCGAACGGCGGATGGTTTTCTTCAGGACCGGATGGCGGAAACGGCGCTCAACCAGAACGACGATCGTCTTGTCGTTCTTGTCGCTGACCACGGTGCCCTGCAGGACGCGCTTCGGCATTGTCTTACTTGCCCTTCGTATTCTTCTTCGCGCTTGCTGACGAAATCGTCGTCAGTCGCGCGATATCGCGGCGTACCTGGCGCACGCGTGCAGTATTCTCGAGCTGGCCGCTGGCGCGCTGAAAGCGCAGATTGAACTGCTCCTTCTTCAGGCGGTCGATCTCATCAACCATCTGATCGCTGCTCATTGCCCTGATATCCGCCGGCTTCATCGTCGTATCCTCTTCAATACCTAGTCGGCGATGCGCTGGACGAACCGGGTGCGGATCGGCAACTTGGCAGCGCCGAGACGCAGCGCCTCGCGCGCGAGCTCGACCGGCACGCCGTCGATCTCGAACATGATGCGGCCGGGCTTGACGCGGGCTGCCCAGAACTCCGGCGTTCCCTTGCCCTTGCCCATACGTACTTCCGTCGGCTTCTTCGACACCGGCACGTCCGGGAACAACCGGATCCAGACGCGACCGGCGCGCTTCATTTCGCGCGTGATGGCGCGGCGGGCAGCCTCGATCTGACGCGCGGTGACGCGTTCCGGCTCCAACGCGCGCAGGCCGAACGCGCCATAGGTCAGTTCGGCGGCCGAAGTCGCCTTGCCGTGGATGCGGCCCTTGAACTGCTTGCGGAATTTGGTGCGCTTGGGTTGCAACATGACACTTATTCCTTATGCCGCGGCCGGCTCGCGACGGCGCGGGGTGCCCTGGTCAGCCGCTTCGCTCTGACGGCGCTCGGAGGCCATCGGATCGTGTTCCATGATCTCGCCCTTGAACACCCAGACCTTGACCCCGCACGTGCCGTAGGCAGTGTTGGCGGTCGCATGGCCGTAGTCGACGTCGGCACGCAGCGTGTGCAGCGGCACCCGTCCCTCGCGGTACCACTCGACACGGGCGATTTCGGCGCCGCCGAGACGGCCACCGCAGGTGATCTTGATGCCTTCGGCACCCAGGCGCATGGCCGACTGCACGGCGCGCTTCATGGCGCGGCGGAATGCAATGCGGCGCTCGAGCTGCTGGGCGATCGAGGCGGCGATCAGATTGGCATCGATCTCGGGCTTGCGCACCTCGACGATATTGATGTGAACCTCGGAGTCGGTCAGCTTCGAGACCTGCTTGCGCAGCTTCTCAATGTCCGCACCCTTCTTGCCGATGACGATGCCGGGACGCGCCGAGTGAATGGTTACGCGCGCCTTCTTGTGAGGCCGCTCGATAACCACCTTGGACACTGCCGCCTGCTTGAGTTCATCCATCAGCAGTTTGCGGATCTTGATGTCCTCGTGCAGCAGCTTGCCGTACTCGCCGCGGCTGGCGAACCAGCGCGAGTCCCAGGTGCGATTGATGCCGAGCCGGAGCCCGACCGGATTTACTTTTTGGCCCATCAGGCGGTTTCCTCGACTTCGCGAACGACGATGGTCAGGTGCGAGAAGCGCTTCTGGATGCGACCAACGCGGCCACGCGCACGCGGCGTCCAGCGCTTCAGGACCAGCGACTTACCGACGTGAGCCTCGCTCACGACCAGCGAATCGACGTCGAGCTGATGATTGTTCTCGGCATTGGCAACCGCCGACTCCAGCGTCTTCTTCACATCGCGGGCGATGCGCTTCTGCGAGAAGGTGAGCTCGGCCAACGCAGCAGACACCTTCTTGCCGCGGATCAACTGGGCGACAAGATTGAGCTTCTGCGGGGAGATGCGAATGGTGCTGGTACGCGCCCGGGCTTCGGTCGCGGTCAGCGGACGCTCGCGCTTGGGCTTGCTCATGCCGGAGCCCTCTTGGCTTTCTTGTCCGACGCAGTGTGACCATGGAAGGTGCGGGTTGGCGAGAACTCGCCGAACTTGTGACCGACCATATCCTCACTGACGAGGACGGGGATGTGCTTGGTGCCGTTGTAGACGCCGAAGGTGAGGCCAACGAACTGCGGCAGGATGGTGGAGCGACGGCTCCACATCTTGATCACATCGTTGCGCCCACCGCCGCGGGCCTTATCGGCCTTGCGCAGCAGGTAGCCATCGACGAACGGACCCTTCCAGATTGAACGCGCCACGATCAGCCTCTCTTAGCCTTTACGCGCATGGCGACTGCGCGAGATGAATTTGTCGGTCCGCTTATTCTTGCGGGTCTTGGCGCCCTTGGTCGGCTTGCCCCACGGAGTGACCGGGTGGCGGCCGCCCGAGGTGCGACCTTCGCCGCCGCCCAGCGGATGATCGACCGGGTTCATGGCGACGCCACGAACCGACGGCATGCGTCCCTTCCAGCGGTTGCGGCCCGCCTTGCCGATATTCTCGTTGGCATGGTCGGGATTCGAAACCGCGCCAACGGTCGCGAAACAGTTCTGGTGAACCAGGCGCTGCTCGCCCGAATTCAAGCGCAGGATGGCGTAGCCCTGCTCGCGCCCGACGTACTGCGCGTACGTGCCGGCAGAGCGGGCAATCTGGCCACCGGCGCCCGGCTTCAGCTCGATATTGTGGACGATGGTGCCAACCGGCATCGCCGCGAGCGGCATGGCGTTGCCCGGCTTCACGTCGGCTGCCTTCGACGCGACGATCGTGTCGCCAGCGGCCAGACGCTGCGGCGCCAGGATGTAGTTCAGCTCGCCGTCGGCATAGCGCACCAGCGCGATGAACGCGGTGCGGTTCGGATCGTACTCGAGACGCTCGACCGTGCCGACGACGTCGAGCTTCTTGCGCTTGAAGTCGACGAGGCGGTAGGCGCGCTTGTGACCGCCACCGCGCCAACGCACGGTGACACGGCCATTGTTGTTGCGGCCGCCGGTCGAATGCTTGCCCTCGACCAGACCCTTGACCGGCTTTCCCTTGTAAAGGTGCGAGCGGTCGACGAGCACCAGCTCGCGCTGGCTTGGCGTCGTGGGCTTATAAGTCTTCAGTGCCATCGTTCCTGCCCTCAGAGCCCGGTCGTCACGTCGATCATCTGGCCTTCGACCAGCGTGACGATGGCGCGCTTGTGACCAGAGGTCTGGCCAGCGATGCCGCGGAAGCGCTTGTTCTTGCCCTTGCGGTTCAGAGTATTGACCGCCCTCACCTTGACCTTGAACAGCGCCTCAACGGCGGCCTTGATCTCGGCCTTGGTCGCTGTCGGCGCGACCTGGAAGATGACCTTGTTGTGCTCGGACGCGGCGGTCGACTTTTCAGTGATCACCGGACGACGGATGACGTCATAGTGGCTGAGCGCAGTCATTTGAACCGCTCCGTGAGTGCGTCGACGGCGGCGCGGGTCAGGACCAGCGTGTCGCGACGCAGGATGTCGTAGACGTTGATGCCCTGGACCGGGAGGACATCGATCGCCGGAATATTGCGGGCGGCCAGAGCAAACTTCGGCTCGACGGTGGCGCCATCGATAATGAGCGCGCTCGACAGGCCGAGCTTCCTGAACTGGCCGACGAGGGCCTTGGTCTTGGCTTCCGCGACGTTGGTGTCGGCGATGACGATCAGCTTTTCGCCGCGGGCCTTGTCGGAGAGGGCGTGCTTCAGAGCGAGCGCGCGCACCTTCTTGGGAAGGTCATGAGCGTGGCTGCGCACGACCGGGCCGAAGGCCTTGCCGCCGCCGCGGAACTGCGGAGCGGACTTGGCGCCGTGGCGAGCACGGCCGGTGCCCTTCTGGCCGTACATCTTCTTGGTCGTGGCGGAGATTTCGCCACGGGTCTTCGACTTGTGCGTCCCGGCCTGGCGCTTGGACAACTGGTAGCGGACCATGCGCTGCAGGATATCGGCGCGCGGCTCCAGCCCGAAGATATCGTCCGGGAGGGAGACGGTTTCGCCGGCCTGTCCGTCGAGGGTGGTGACCTTGAAATCCATCACTCGGCTCCCTTCGCTTCGTCGGCCGAAGCGGCATCAGATGCGGGGGCCGGCGAGGCAGCCTCGCGCTTCCGGATCGCGCCCGGCTTCGGTGCTTCCTTCGGGAGCGCGCGCTTGACGGCGTCGCGCACGAGAATCCACCCACCGTTGTGACCCGGTACAGCACCCTCTACCATGATGAGGCCGCGGCCGGCGTCGGTCTTGACGATCTTCAGGTTCTGCGTCGTCACACGCTCGACGCCGAGGTGACCGGCCATCTTCTTACCCTTGAAGACCTTGCCGGGATCCTGACGCTGGCCGGTCGAACCGGCGACGCGGTGCGATACCGAGTTGCCGTGCGTGGCGCGACCACCGGCAAAATTCCAGCGCTTCATGACACCCTGGAACCCCTTGCCGATCGAAGTGCCGGTGACGTCAACAAATTGACCGACGACGAAGTGATCGGCGGTGATCTCCGCACCGACGTCGATGAGGTTGTCCGGCGAGACGCGGAACTCGGCGACCTTGCGCTTGGGCTCGACGGAAGCCCTGGCAAAGTGACCGCGCAGCGCCTTCGGCGTGTTCTGCACCTTGCGCAAGCCGACGCCGAGCTGGACGGCTGCATAGCCGTTCTTCTCGACAGTGCGCTGCGCGACGACCTGGCAATTGTCGACCTTGAGCACGGTGACACCCACCTGCTCGCCCGCCTCGGTGAAGAGGCGGGTCATGCCGACCTTTTGTGCAATGAGACCTGAACGCATGGGCGTTTCTCGTTTTCCCCGCGACTACAGCTTGATCTCGACGTCGACGCCGGCGGCGAGGTCGAGCTTCATCAGCGCGTCCACGGTCTGCGGCGTCGGATCGACGATGTCGAGAAGGCGCTTGTGCGTGCGCATCTCGAACTGTTCGCGGCTCTTCTTGTCGACGTGGGGCGAGCGGTTGACGGTGAACTTCTCGATCCGCGTCGGCAGCGGCACGGGCCCGCGCACGCGTGCGCCGGTCCGCTTGGCAGTGTTGACGATCTCACGGGTCGACGCATCGAGCACACGATGGTCAAACGCCTTGAGACGGATACGGATGTTCTGGCCGTTCATCTTTTCTCTCGCCGATCGTGGCCGGGACACTTCATCCCGGCCAACCACGCCATTCTCTCTTCCAATAGATCCCCGCCAGCGCGGGGATGACCGCTACGCGGTCACTTAATGATCGAGGCGACGACGCCCGAACCGACGGTGCGACCGCCCTCGCGAATGGCGAAGCGGAGCTTCTCTTCCATCGCGATCGGCACGATCAGCTCGACGGTGATCGATACGTTGTCCCCCGGCATCACCATTTCGGTGCCTTCCGGCAGCTGAACCACGCCCGTCACGTCGGTGGTGCGGAAGTAGAACTGCGGGCGGTAGTTGGTGAAGAACGGCGTGTGACGGCCACCCTCTTCCTTGGTGAGGATGTACGCCTCGGCCTTGAACTGGGTGTGCGGGGTGACCGAACCCGGCTTGCACAGCACCTGGCCGCGCTCGACGCCCTCGCGGTCGACACCGCGAAGCAGCGCGCCGATGTTGTCGCCAGCCTGGCCCTGATCGAGCAGCTTGCGGAACATTTCGACGCCGGTGACGGTGGTCTTGGTCGTCGGCTTGATGCCAACGATCTCGACTTCCTCGCCGACCTTGACGATGCCACGCTCGACGCGGCCGGTGACCACGGTGCCGCGGCCCGAGATGGAGAACACGTCTTCGATCGGCATCAGGAACGGCATGTCGATCGGACGCTCCGGCTGCGGGATGTAATCGTCGACTGCCTTCATCAGTTCGAGAATGGCGTCGTGGCCGAGCTTCGGGTTGGTGCCCTCGAGCGCGGCGAGCGCCGAGCCGCGAACGACCGGGATCTTGTCGCCGGGATACTCGTACTTGGTGAGAAGCTCGCGAACCTCGAGCTCAACCAGCTCGAGCAGTTCCGGGTCGTCGACCATGTCGCACTTGTTGAGGAATACGACCAGTGCCGGCACGCCGACCTGACGGGCGAGCAGAATATGCTCGCGGGTCTGGGGCATCGGGCCGTCGGCGGCGGAGACCACCAGAATGGCGCCGTCCATCTGCGCGGCGCCGGTGATCATGTTCTTTACGTAGTCGGCGTGACCGGGGCAATCAACGTGCGCGTAGTGACGCTTCTCGGTCTGATACTCGACGTGAGCGGTGTTGATCGTGATGCCACGGGCGCGCTCTTCGGGCGCCGCGTCAATATCGGCATAGGCCTTGTAGGTCGCCCCACCGGTCTCAGCCAGCACCTTGGTAATGGCCGCCGTCAGCGACGTCTTGCCATGATCGACGTGGCCGATCGTACCAATGTTGCAGTGCGGCTTATTCCGCTCGAATTTCTCTTTAGCCATCGGGGCTCTCCGTCTTTCTGCTGATTCCTGAAGGTCAGGCGTACTTTTCCTGGATGTCGTCGGCGATTGCCGGCGGCACCTGCGCGTAGTGACTGAACTGCATGGTGTAGTTGGCGCGGCCCTGGCTCATCGACCGCAGCTGGTTGACATAGCCGAACATGTTGGCGAGCGGCACCGTGGCGTTGATCACCTGGGCGTTGCCGCGGGTGTCGGTGCCCATGATCTGGCCGCGACGCGAATTGATGTCGCCGATCACCGAACCGAGATATTCCTCGGGGCTGACGACCTCGACCTTCATGATCGGCTCGAGCAGCACGGGACCGGCCAGCTTAAAGGCCTCGCGCAGGCCGGCGCGGGTGGCGATTTCGAAGGCGAGCGCCGAAGAGTCGACGTCGTGATACTTGCCGTCGACGAGGACGACCGTGACATCGACGACCGGGAAGCCGATGAGCGGCCCCGAGGTGAGCACCGATTCATAGCCCTTCTCGACGCCGGGGATGTACTCCTTCGGCACGGTGCCGCCGACGATCTTCGATTCAAAGTGGTTGCCCTTGCCGGCGCCCGAAGGCGACAGCTCGAACTCGACCTGCGCGAACTGGCCGGAGCCACCCGACTGCTTCTTGTGGGTATAGGCATGAGTAATCGCGCGGGTGATCGTCTCACGATAGGCAACCTGCGGGGCGCCGACGTTGACGTCGACCTTGTAGGTGCGCTTCAGGATGTCGACCTTGATGTCGAGGTGAAGCTCGCCCATTCCCTTGAGAATGGTCTGGCCGCTCTCGGCGTCGGTCGAGACGCGGAACGAAGGGTCTTCGGCGGCGAGGCGGTTCAGCGCAACGCCCAGCTTTTCCTGATCGGCCTTGGTCTTCGGCTCGACGGCAATCTCGATCACCGGATCCGGGAATTCCATCTTCTCAAGGATGACCGGCTTCTGCATATCGCACAGCGTGTCGCCGGTGCGGGCCTCCTTCAGACCGGCCAGCGCGATGATGTCGCCGGCGTACGCTTCCTTGGTGTCTTCACGGTGATTGGCATGCATGAGCAGCATGCGCCCGACGCGCTCCTTGCGATCGCGGGGCGAATTGAGCAGCGTGGTGGAAGCCTCAAGCACGCCGGAATAGATGCGACAGAAGGTGAGCGAACCGACGAAGGGGTCGTCCATCACCTTGAAGGCAAGCATGGCCAGCGGCTCGTCGTCCTTGGGCAGGCGAACGACCTCGTTGCCCTTGAGGTCGACGCCCTTGATCGGCGGCACGTCGAGAGGCGACGGCAGGTAGTCGACGACAGCGTCGAGCAGCGTCTGCACGCCCTTGTTCTTGAAGGCCGAGCCGGCGAGCACCGGGAAGAAGGTCGCCTGGATGACCGCCTTGCGGATAAGGCGCTTCAGGGTCGCTTCGTCGGGCTCCTTGCCATCGAAGAAAGCGGCAAGCGCGGTGTCGTCCAGTTCGACCGCCGCCTCGACGAGCTCGGCGCGATACTTCGCCGCCTGCTCCTGCATGTCAGCCGGGATTTCCTCGTCGTGGTACTTGGCGCCGAGCGACTCGTCTTCCCAGACCACCGCCTTCATACGCACCAGATCGATCACGCCCTTGAAGGTGTTCTCGGAGCCGATCGGCAGCTGAATCGCCACCGGCCTGGCACCAAGGCGCGTCTTGATGTCATCGAGGCACTGGTAAAAATTGGCGCCGGTCTTGTCCATCTTGTTGGCGAAGACAATGCGCGGCACGTGATACTTGTCGCCCTGGCGCCAGACGGTCTCGGTCTGCGGCTCAACGCCCTGGTTGGAATCAAGCACGCATACCGCGCCGTCGAGGACGCGCAGCGAACGCTCTACCTCGATGGTGAAATCGACGTGGCCAGGCGTGTCGATGATGTTGAGGCGCTTGCCGTTCCAGATGGCGGTCGTCGCGGCCGAAGTGATGGTGATGCCGCGCTCCTGCTCCTGCTCCATCCAGTCCATGGTCGCGGCGCCGTCGTGGACTTCGCCGATCTTGTGGGACTTGCCGGTGTAGAAGAGAATCCGCTCGGTCGTCGTGGTCTTGCCGGCATCGATATGGGCCATGATGCCGAAGTTGCGGTAATCCTCGAGTTTGTGTGTGCGCGGCATCGTTCAGGCCCTTCGAATTCTACCAGCGGTAATGCGAGAAGGCGCGGTTGGCTTCCGCCATCCGGTGCGTATCTTCGCGCTTCTTCACGGCATTGCCGCGGTTGTTGGCGGCATCGAGCAGTTCGCCCGACAGCTTGTCGACCATCGTCTTCTCGTTGCGGCCACGGGCGGCGCTGAGCAGCCAGCGGATGGCCAGCGCCTGACGGCGGTCCGTGCGCACCTCGACCGGCACCTGGTAGGTCGCGCCGCCAACACGGCGGGAGCGGACCTCGATCGACGGCATGACGTTGTCCAGCGCATTGCGGAACACCGCCAGCGGATCCTGCTTGGTCTTCGACTGGATCACGTCGAACGCGCCGTAAACGATCTGCTCGGCCACGGACTTCTTTCCATGGGACATGACCGAGTTCATGAACTTGGTGACGACCTCGTTCTTGAACTTCGGATCGGGAATGATTTCCCGTTTTTCGGCGCTGTGGCGGCGGGACATTCGTCTTTAAATCCTGCTGTCTTCTCTTCAGAGACGCTAAAAGGCCGAAACTACTTCGGCCTCTTGGCACCGTACTTCGATCTGCGCTGCTTGCGGTCTTTTACGCCCTGGGTGTCGAGCACGCCGCGGATAATGTGGTAGCGCACGCCCGGCAAGTCCTTCACGCGGCCACCGCGGATCATCACGACCGAGTGCTCCTGGAGGTTATGACCCTCGCCCGGGATGTAGCCGATGACTTCGAACGCATTGGTGAGGCGGACCTTGGCAACCTTGCGCAGCGCCGAGTTCGGCTTCTTCGGCGTCGTGGTGTAGACGCGCGTACACACGCCGCGCTTCTGCGGGCTCTGCTGCATGGCCGGAACCTTGCTGCGGCTGACCGGAGCAATGCGCGGCTTGCGGATGAGCTGGTTGATCGTCGGCATGCTGCCCTTTCGGCTCTCTTGCTTTCTCGCACCAAGCCCGAAGGCTTTTTTCCTTACTTCCCACACCCAAAACGGTGGCTTCGCCATTCATGCGAAACCACGAGCGCCGATCTCCGCTTCACAAAGGAAGCAGGCGGCGCTCTCAACGACAGAGGACCCAAGGGAGCCCCGGGGTCGTGTCCTTCGAACTGACTTTCCTTAGAACGGCCAGCGTTTAGGCCTTCATTTTCCATCAGCGCGACGCCGACGGAACAAAAGGCCTACCTACCTGTCCGAAAGCGCGCGGAACCTAGTGAGTCGGGCTAACATAGTCAACCCCTGCCGATACCAATTCGACCGGCACGACTGCCCGGACCCGATGGCTATCACCCGTGGCCCTCGCCACCGGCACGTCATCGATGCAGGCTTATCGAAAGCGCGGCGGCCGGGCGCAACAGGCTCTAGCAGCGGAAATGCGGGAATTCCAGCGCTGTGTAGCGCCGTGATGCATGTCGTGATTAGCGCACGACGGGCGAATCCGCTTCAAGGGCGGCAATGGATGCCCTGCCCCCCAAACCCACCGTGAGCTTCGCTCGCGCCCGCGCGGCTATTGCCGCCGAATTTTCCCTGCTTGGCGCAGGAGCCGGCATATGGGCTGTGCATATCCCCATCGTCCAGGCGCGCCTCTCGATCGACCCGGCGACCATCGGGCTTGCCCTCCTCGTTTTCTCGATCGGCAGCGTCGCCACCATGCCGCTCACCGGGGCGCTGGCCGCGCGCCATGGATCGCGTCCGGTTACTGCGGCATTGGGGATCACCTTCCCTTTCCTGCCCGCATTCACCATCCTCGCACCGTCGCTGCCGCTGCTCTGCATCGGCGCCTTCTTCTTTGGCGCCGCGATGGGAGGCCTCGATGTCGCGATGAACGCGCAGGCGGCCGAATATGAGGTGGCGCGCGGCCGGCCCGTGATGTCGTCTTTCCACGCCTTTTTTTCGATCGGGGCGCTCTGCGGCAGCGCCGCCGGTGGCGCGCTGATCGGAGCCGGCTACGCCAACGGCTCCGCCGCCGTCATCCTCTCGGTGGTCTTGCTGGTGACCGGTATCGCCGCAGCGCCAAATCTCTGGCCGGCGCCGGTCTCGCACCGAACCGGCCTGCGCCTTGCCCTCCCCCATGGCAGACTGCTCGTGCTCGGCACTATCGCCTTTCTCGCCTTTTCCGCCGAGGGCGCCGTAGCCGACTGGAGCGCGCTTTACCTGGCCAAGGTCAAGGGCGCCGACCTCGCAGCCGCAGCTTACGGCTATGTCGCGTTCTCCATTGTCATGGTGATCTGCCGTCTTTCCGGCGACTGGGCGGTCGTCCGCCTCGGCCCAGTGGCGACACTGGCCGGCGGCGGCCTGATCATCGCCGCGGGAATCCTCATCGCCATACTGTCGCCGGTCGCGATCGGTACGTCGCTTGGCTTTGCCATCGTCGGCCTTGGCGCTGCCAATGCCGCGCCAGTGGCCTTCAGCGCGGCGGCGCGCGTCCCCGGGGTCACCACCAGCGTCGGCGCCGCCACCGTGACCACGATGGGTTACGCCGGCGCGCTGGTCTTTCCAGCGCTCCTCGGATTCATCGGCAACACATTCGGCCTTTCGGCAGCGCTGCTCATCGTGGTGGCGATGGGCCTCGTCGTTTCGGCGATGTCCGGGGTGGTGCGCGGCTAGCGTGTACGGCGCACGAAAAAAAGGGCCGCCCGAAGGCGGCCCTTTCGATTTCTGCGCTTTCTACGATCCGCCTACTCGGCAGCACCCGACAGCTCCGGCATCGCTTCGCCGCCGGTGTCGTCAACCTTCGTCCGCTCCTCGACAATAAGTTCGTCGCGGTGGACGGCGACCGCGTGGATGCGCTGCTGCATGCCGCCGGTACCGGCCGGAATGAGGCGGCCGACAATGATGTTTTCCTTGAGCCCTTCCAGCGGATCGACCTTGCCCTGGACCGCGGCCTCGGTGAGGACGCGGGTGGTTTCCTGGAAGGAGGCGGCAGAGAAGAACGACCGGGTCTGGAGGCTCGCCTTGGTGATGCCAAGCAGAATCGGTACCGCCACAGCTGGCTTCTTGCCCTCCTCGATCAGCTTCTCGTTCATCGCCGCCAGATCGATCTGGTCGATCTGCTCGCCGGCAAACATGCCACAGTCGCCCGGATCGGTGAGTTCGACCTTCTGCAGCATCTGACGAACGATGACCTCGATGTGCTTGTCGTTGATGGTCACGCCCTGGAGCCGGTAGACGTCCTGGATCTCGTTCACGAGGTAAGCAGCCAGTGCCTCAATGCCCTTGATCGCCAGGATGTCGTGCGGAGCCGGGTTGCCCTCCACGATGTAATCACCCTTCTCAACCACATCGCCTTCCTGCAGGTGGAAAGGCTTGCCCTTGGCGATCAGGTACTCGATCGGGTCCTGCCCCTCCTCCGCCGACTCGACGATGATGCGGCGCTTGTTCTTGTAGTCGCGGCCAAAGCGGATGGTTCCGCCCGACTCGGCAATGATCGCGTGATCCTTCGGACGACGCGCCTCAAACAGCTCCGCCACCCGCGGCAGACCGCCGGTGATGTCGCGCGTCTTGGCGCTTTCCATCGGAATACGGGCGAGAACGTCGCCAGCCTTCACCTCGGCGCCCGGCTCGACCGACAGAATGGTCTCGACGGGCAGGAGGTAACGGGCCTCGGCACCGCCGCGACCGCTCTTACGGGCACGAGCATCAATGCCCTTAACAATAATCGTGGGCTTCAGATCGCTCGAGCGCGGGTTGGCCCGCCAGTCGATAACGACGCGCTTGGTGATGCCGGTCGATTCGTCGGTGGCTTCGGACACCGACATACGATCGATCAGATCCTCAAAGGCGACGACGCCATCCACTTCCGACAGGATGGGGCGGGTGTAGGGATCCCACTCCGACATGCGCTGGCCGCGCTTCACCGTATCGCCTTCATCCACCAGCATCCGCGAACCGAAGGTAACGCGGTTTGCCGCGCGCTCCGTGCCGTCGCGATCGATGATCACGATCTGCATGTTGCGCGCCATGGCGATGGACCGGCCCTCCGAATCCTTCACGATGTTGCGGTTGCGGATCTCGATCTTGCCGTCGAAGCTCGCTTCCAGCGTCGACTGGTCAACCACCTGCGCAGTGCCACCGATGTGGAACGTGCGCATGGTGAGCTGCGTGCCCGGCTCGCCAATCGACTGGGCGGCGATAACGCCGATCGCCTCACCGAGGTTGACCGGAGTGCCGCGGGCGAGATCGCGCCCGTAGCACTTGGCGCAGACGCCATTCTTGGTCTCGCAGGTCAGCACCGACCGGATACGGATCGACTGGACGTTGGCCGCCTCGATCTTCTCCACGTCACGCTCGGCGATGAGATGGCCAGCGGGCACGACAACTGCGCCCGTCGCCGGAGCAACGACATCCTCGGCAGCCGTGCGGCCGAGTACGCGGTGGCCGAGCGTGGCGACGACGGTGCCGGAATCGATGACCGCGGTCATCTTCAGGCCCTTGTCGGTGCCGCAATCGGGTTCGGTGACGATGCAGTCCTGCGCCACGTCAACCAGACGGCGCGTCAGATAGCCGGAATTGGCTGTCTTCAGCGCGGTGTCGGCGAGGCCCTTGCGGGCGCCGTGGGTCGAGTTGAAGTACTCGAGGACGGACAGACCTTCCTTGAAGTTCGAGATGATCGGGCTCTCGATGATCTCGCCCGACGGCTTGGCCATGAGGCCGCGCATGCCGGCGAGCTGCTTCATCTGGGCAGGCGAACCGCGCGCGCCCGAATGGCTCATCATGTAGATGGAGTTCATCGGCTTGGTGCGGCCGTTTTCGTCCTTCTGCACCGACGAGATGCGCTTCATCATCTCCTCGGCGACGCGGTCGGTCGCCTTCGCCCAGGCATCGACAACCTTGTTGTACTTCTCGCCGCGGGTGATGAGACCGTCGTTGTACTGCTGCTCGTAGTCCTTGGCGAGCTGCGAGGTCTCCTCGACGATCTTATGCTTGGTGTCCGGGATAACCATGTCGTCCTTGCCGAACGAAATGCCAGCGCGGAAGGCATGGCCGAAGCCAAGCGACATGATGCGATCGCAGAAAATCACCGTCTCCTTCTGACCGCAGTGGCGGTAGACCACGTCGATCATGTTGGAGATCTCCTTCTTGGTCATCAGCTTGTTGACCAGGGAGAATGGAACGTTCGGGTGACGCGGCAGAAGGTCGGCGAGTAGCATGCGGCCGGGGGTGGTCTCATGCATCTGCGTGACCGGCTTGCCGGCGGCATCGACGGTCTTGAAGCGGCCGCGAATCTTGGTGTGCAGGGTCACCGCCTTGGACGACAGCGCGTGCTCGAGCTCACCGATGTTGCCGAACGCCATCCCCTCGCCCGGCTCGCTGTCGAGAATGATCGACAGGTAGTAGAGACCGAGCACGATGTCCTGCGAGGGCACGATGATCGGCGCGCCGTTGGCAGGGTGCAGGATGTTGTTCGTCGACATCATCAGGACGCGCGCTTCCAGCTGTGCCTCAAGGCTCAGCGGAATGTGCACGGCCATCTGGTCGCCGTCGAAATCGGCATTAAAGGCAGCGCAGACCAGCGGGTGAAGCTGGATGGCCTTGCCTTCGATCAGCACCGGCTCAAACGCCTGGATGCCGAGGCGGTGGAGCGTCGGAGCGCGGTTGAGCAGCACCGGGTGCTCGCGAATGACCTCGTCGAGGATGTCCCAAACCTCGGGCTTTTCCTTCTCGACCAGCTTCTTGGCCTGCTTGACGGTGGACGAGAAGCCCTTGGCGTCAAGCCGCGAGTAGATGAACGGCTTGAACAGCTCGAGCGCCATCTTCTTCGGCAGGCCGCACTGATGGAGTTTCAGCTCCGGGCCGACCACGATGACCGAACGGCCGGAGTAATCGACGCGCTTGCCAAGCAGATTCTGCCGGAAACGGCCCTGTTTGCCCTTCAGCATGTCGGACAGCGACTTCAGCGGCCGCTTGTTGGCGCCGGTAATGACACGACCGCGGCGGCCGTTATCGAACAGCGCATCGACCGCTTCCTGAAGCATGCGCTTCTCGTTGCGGATGATGATGTCAGGCGCGCGCAGCTCGATCAGCCGCTTCAAACGGTTGTTGCGGTTGATGACGCGACGATAGAGGTCGTTCAGGTCGGAGGTCGCAAAGCGGCCGCCGTCGAGCGGAACCAGAGGGCGCAGGTCCGGCGGGATGACCGGAACGACGGTCATGATCATCCAGTCGGGCTTGTTGCCTGACTGGGTGAACGACTCGACGAGGTTCAAACGCTTGGCGAGCTTCTTCGGCTTCAACTCCGAGGTCGATTCGGCGATCTCGACGCGGAGATCTGCGGCGAGCTTGATCAGGTCGAGGCCAAGAAGAATGTCGCGAATGGCCTCGGCGCCGATCTTGGCGGTGAAGCTGTCCTCGCCGAATTCATTCTGTGCCTTGATGTACTCGTCCTCGGAGAGGAGCTGGCGCTCCTTCAGCGAGGTCAGCCCGGGCTCGGTGACGACGTAGTTCTCGAAATAGAGGATGCGCTCGAGATCCTTCAGCGTCATGTCGAGCAGCATGCCGATGCGCGAGGGCAGCGACTTCAGGAACCAGATGTGCGCGACCGGCGCGGCGAGCTCGATGTGGCCCATGCGCTCGTGCCGCACGCGCGCTAGCGTGACCTCGACGCCGCACTTCTCGCAGATGATGCCCTTGTACTTCATGCGCTTGTACTTGCCGCACAAGCACTCATAGTCCTTGATCGGCCCGAAGATGCGCGCGCAGAACAAGCCGTCGCGCTCGGGCTTGAAGGTCCGGTAGTTGATCGTCTCGGGCTTCTTGATCTCGCCATAGGACCACGACTTGATCTTGTCGGGGGAGGCGATCGAGATGCGAATCTGGTCGAACACCTGCGCAGGTGTCGGAGCCGGATTGAAGATGTTCGCGATCTCCTGGTTCATTTTCTGTCTCCTTGACGGCCGGCTGGAACGGGAGGATTCCAGAAGGGCCGCTTGAAAGGGTTACGCAGGCAGGCGGAAGGCGAGCGCTTGTTCAGGGCGCCCTACTCCGCAGCGTCGGCAGCCGGCAGAGGCACCGGATGCTCCTTCGAGTTATCGAGTTCGACGTCGAGGCCGAGCGAGCGCATTTCCTTGACCAGCACGTTGAAGGATTCGGGAATGCCCGCCTCCAGCGTGTCGTCGCCGCGCACAATCGCCTCGTACACCTTGGTGCGGCCAGCGACGTCGTCCGACTTCACCGTCAGCATCTCCTGCAGCGTGTAGGCGGCACCGTACGCTTCCAGCGCCCACACCTCCATTTCGCCGAAGCGCTGACCGCCGAACTGCGCCTTGCCGCCCAGCGGCTGCTGGGTGACCAGCGAGTACGGGCCAATCGAACGGGCGTGGATCTTGTCGTCCACCAGGTGGTGCAGCTTCAGGATGTAGATGTAGCCAACAGTGACCGGACGGTCGAAGCGCTCGCCGCTGCGGCCGTCGTAGAGGATCGACTGACCGGACGGATCAAGCCCGGCCTCCTTCAGCATCTCCACGATGTCGGCCTCATGCGCGCCGTCAAAGACGGGCGTCGCAATCGGAACGCCGCTGGTGAGCTGCTCGGCGAGCTTGACGACGGATTCATCGTCGTATTCGCCGACATCCTCGTTCTTGCCATTGGCACTGTAGATCTGCTTGAGCGTCTTTTTCAGCGGCTTGAGGTCTTCCGACTTGCGGTAGGCCTCGAGCATCTTGCCGATCTTGAGACCCATGCCGGCACACGCCCAGCCGAGGTGCGTCTCCAGAATCTGGCCGACGTTCATACGTGAAGGCACGCCGAGCGGGTTCAGCACCACGTCGACGGGCGTGCCATCCTCCAGGAATGGCATGTCCTCCGACGGGACGATCTTGGACACCACGCCCTTGTTGCCGTGACGACCGGCCATCTTGTCGCCGGGCTGAATCTTGCGCTTCACGGCGACAAAGACCTTGACCATCTTCATCACGCCTGGCGGCAGCTCGTCGCCGCGCTGCAGCTTCTCGACCTTGTCGATGAAGCGCTTCTCCAGGCCCTTGCGGCTCTCGTCGTACTGATTGCGCAGAGCTTCGAACTCCGACATCAGCTTGTCGTTGGAGACCGCGAACTGCCACCACTGGTTCCTCGGATACTCGTCGAGAACTTCCCTGGTGACCTTGCCGCCCTTCTTGAAGGTCTTCGGGCCAGCAACGGCAACCTTGCCGATCAGCATATCGGCGAGACGGCCGAAGACGTTGCGATCGAGGATGGCCTGCTCGTCGTCGCGGTCCTTGGCCAGACGCTCGATCTCCTCGCGTTCGATTGCCATGGCGCGCTCGTCCTTCTCGACGCCGTGACGGTTGAACACGCGGACTTCGACGATGGTGCCGGTGACGCCCGGCGGAACGCGCAACGACGTGTCGCGAACGTCGGAAGCCTTCTCACCGAAGATGGCGCGCAGCAGCTTCTCTTCCGGCGTCATCGGGCTCTCGCCCTTCGGCGTGATCTTGCCGACCAGGATATCGCCGGCCTGCACTTCGGCGCCGATGTAAACGATGCCGGCTTCGTCGAGGCTCTTCAGCGCCTCTTCCGAAACGTTCGGAATGTCGCGCGTGATTTCCTCAGGTCCGAGCTTGGTATCGCGGGCCATGACCTCGAACTCCTCGATGTGGATCGAGGTAAAGACGTCATCGCGCACGATGCGCTCGGAGAGGAGGATCGAGTCCTCGAAGTTGTAGCCATTCCAGGGCATGAACGCGACGAGGCAGTTGCGGCCGAGCGCGAGATCGCCGAGGTCGGTCGAAGGACCGTCCGCGATGATGTCGCCCTTGCCGACACGGTCGCCGACACGAACCAGCGGGCGCTGGTTGATGCAGGTCGACTGGTTGGAGCGCTGGAACTTCATCAGCCGGTAGATGTCGACGCCGGATTTCGACGGATCGAGCTCTTCGGTGGCGCGGATAACGATGCGGGTGGCGTCGACCTGGTCAACGACGCCGGCACGACGCGCGGAAATCGCCGCGCCCGAATCGCGGGCGACGATCGGCTCCATGCCAGTGCCGACGAGCGGCGCCTCGGCGCGCACCAGCGGCACGGCCTGACGCTGCATGTTCGAGCCCATCAGGGCGCGGTTGGCGTCGTCGTTCTCGAGGAACGGAATCAGCGCCGCGGCGACCGAAATGACCTGCTTCGGCGACACATCCATCATGTCGACCTTGTCGGGAGCGACCATGACGTTTTCACCGGCGTGGCGGCACACCACCAGATCGTCGGTGAACTTGCCGCGGGCGTCGAGGGCGGCGTTGGCCTGCGCGACCGTGAACTTCGCCTCCTCCATCGCCGAGAGATACTGGACCTCCTCGGTGACGCGGCCATCCTTCACCTTGCGGTACGGGCTTTCGATGAAGCCGTACTTGTTGACGCGGGCGAAGGTGGCGAGCGAATTGATGAGGCCGATGTTCGGACCTTCCGGCGTCTCGATCGGGCAGATGCGGCCGTAGTGCGTCGGGTGCACGTCACGCACCTCGAAGCCGGCGCGCTCGCGGGTGAGACCGCCCGGCCCGAGCGCCGAGAGACGCCGCTTGTGCGTGATCTCGGAGAGCGGGTTGGTCTGGTCCATGAACTGCGAGAGCTGCGAAGAGCCGAAGAACTCGCGCACGGCGGCAGCGGCAGGCTTGGCGTTGATCAGGTCTTGCGGCATGACGTTGCCGATCTCGACCGACGACATGCGCTCCTTGATGGCGCGCTCCATGCGCAGCAGACCGACGCGGTACTGGTTCTCCATCAGCTCGCCAACCGAACGAACGCGGCGGTTGCCGAGGTTGTCGATGTCGTCGATCTCGCCCTTGCCGTCGCGCAATTCAAGGAGCGTCTTGATGACGGCGAGGATGTCTTCCTTACGCAGGATGCGGACCGTATCGGCAGCATCGAGATCCAGGCGCATGTTCATCTTGACGCGACCGACCGCCGAGAGATCGTAACGCTCAGAATCGAAGAACAGCGACGTGAACATCGCCTCGGCGGTTTCGACCGTCGGCGGCTCGCCCGGGCGCATGACGCGATAGATGTCGAACAACGCGTCTTCGCGCGATTCGTTCTTGTCGACGGTATGCGTGTTGCGGATGTAGGCGCCGGTATTGACGTGATCGATGTCGAGCAACGCGAGTTCGGTCAGCCCGGTGTCGACGAGCTGCTTCAACAGCTTCTCGTTCAGCTCGTCGCCCGCTTCGGCATAAATTTCGCCGGTTTCCAGATTGACCTGATCCTCGGCGAGGTAGTGACCGTAAAGCTCCTCATCAGTGACCTTGAGCGCTTTGACGCCCTTTTCGGCGAGTTGCCGGGCCTGACGGACGGTGACCTTCTTGCCGGCCTCAACCACCACTTCGCCCGAATCGGCATCGATGAGGTCGTTGACGGCACGCAGGCCGCGCAGACGCTCGGCATCAAAGGGCACGCGCCACGCGCCCTTGCTCTTCTTGTAGGTGACGCGACGGTAAAACGTGTTGAGGATCTCGCTACCATCCATGCCAAGGGCATAGAGCAGCGACGTCACCGGGATCTTGCGGCGACGGTCAATGCGCGCGTGGACGATGTCCTTGGCGTCGAATTCGATGTCGAGCCAGGAACCGCGATAGGGAATAATGCGGGCGGCGAACAAGAGCTTGCCCGAGGAATGGGTCTTGCCCTTGTCGTGATCGAAGAAGACGCCCGGCGAGCGGTGCATCTGCGAGACGATGACGCGCTCGGTGCCGTTGACGATGAAGGTGCCGTTCATCGTCATGAGCGGCATCTCGCCCATGTAGACTTCCTGCTCCTTGATGTCCTTCACGGACTTGGCGCCGGTCTCCTGATCGACGTCGAACACGATCAGACGCAGCGTCACCTTGAGCGGCGCAGAGAAGGTCATGCCGCGCTGGCGGCACTCATCGACGTCGTACTTGGGCGGATCGAAATCGTAACGCACGAACTCCAGCAGCGCGGTGTTCGAGAAGTCGGAGATCGGGAATACCGACTTGAACACCGCCTGCAGACCCTCGTCGGTGCGCCCGCCTTCGGGTTCCTCGACCATGAGAAACTGGTCGTAAGACGCCTTCTGTACCTCGATGAGGTTCGGCATCTCGGCGACTTCACGGATGGAACCGAAGAACCGGCGGACCCTTCTGCGACCATTGAAAGGCTGGTTCATGAGGACTCCTGTCAGAATTTCAAATTTTGAAACGGCTGTCCGGAAGGCCGCGGGCGGCACTCAGGACAGCGGTTCAGCTGCTACGCTGCTACTCTGGTTTGCGAGGGCGGCACCCGCTTGGGGAAGGCACCGCCCTCGTTTCTCTGCCATGACGGCCGGATTGTCCCGGCCGCCGACGGCTTCACTTCCTGCGATCCCCCGGGTCTCGCTTGCGCTCGCCCCAGGATGACTTCAGCGGGAGCGCGTCAGCGCTCCCGTTTCGTCACTTGATCTCAACCTTGGCGCCAGCTCCTTCGAGCTGAGCCTTGAGCTTGGCGGCTTCGTCCTTCGAAACGCCTTCCTTGACCGCCTTGGGTGCGCCTTCGACGAGATCCTTGGCTTCCTTCAGACCGAGCGCAGTGATCGCGCGGACTTCCTTGATGACATTGATCTTGTTGGCACCCGCCTCGGTGAGGACGACGGTGAACTCCGTCTTCTCCTCGACCGCTGCTGCCGGACCAGCACCGCCGGCGGCGGCGACCGCGACCGGAGCTGCAGCCGACACGCCCCACTTCTCTTCCAGCAACTTCGACAACTCGGCCGCCTCGAGGACGGTGAGCTGCGACAACTCATCTACGATTTTCGACAGATCAGCCATTTACCCTTGATCCTTACGGTTCGAACCTGACTTCAAAAGCTGAGAATCGGCCTACGCCGCCTCGCCCTTCCTGGCATATGCTCCCACCACACGCGCCACCTGGGACGCGGGGGCCGCAACGATCTGCGCGATACGGGTCGCCGGCGTCTGAAGCATGCCGACGAGCTTGGCGCGCAGTTCGTCCAGCGACGGCAGCGAGGCAAGAGCCTTGATGCCATCGGGACTAAGATTGGTCTTGCCCATCGCCCCGCCGAGAATGACCAATTTTTCGTTGGTCTTGGCGAAGTCGGTGGAGACCTTGGCTGCCGCTACCGGATCGCTCGAATAAGCGATGACGGTCGGACCCTTGAACAGGTCCGCGATATGAACGGCATCCGTGCCCTGAAGAGCGCGCTTGACGAGGCGGTTCTTAGCGACTTTGACGCCGCCGCCCGCAGCCCGCATCTTCCCGCGCAGGGAAGTCATCTCGGCTACGGTCAGTCCGGCGTACTGAGCGACCACGACCGTCCCGGTGTCCTTGAACACCTGGTTCAGCGCCGCGATCGTCTCGCCTTTCTCCGCTCTCTCCATGCTCTCTCCAACTAGGCGGCCTTTTCAGGGGACCGCCGGTTAAAACCGCCCGGCGCCACTATGGCGACGGACGTTCAGCCAGCCTGTCCCCCGGCCGGCGCAAACCATGCGCCGTCGGGCCAAGAGGTTCGAACCGGAAAAACTTCTCCGGTTACCCCCGTCTATTGCAGGCAACTCGCATTAAGCCGGCAAACCCGGCGCCTGCAGTCTCGGACAGGTCAGGGCCCGCGGAAGGATCAACTTCCGCAAGCCCATTCCGCCGCCGGGTTTCCCCGACGGAAGTCATTTGGCGAGCGCTTACGCGCTCGCAATCGATGCCGGATCGACCTTCACTCCCGGACCCATGGTCGAGGAGAGAGCGATCCGCTGAACAAACGTGCCCTTGGCACCCGCGGGCCGTGACTTCTGCACAGCGTCGGCGAACGCCTTGATGTTGGCAATCAATGCCGGTTCGTCGAAACTGGCCTTGCCGACGCCGGCCTGGACGATGCCCGCTTTCTCGGCGCGGAACTCGACCGCACCGCCCTTGGCGTCCCTGACCGCGGCGGCAATATCGTTGGTGACGGTGCCAACCTTTGGATTCGGCATCAGGCCGCGCGGGCCCAACACCTTACCGAGGCGACCGACGAGCGGCATCATGTCAGGGGTCGCGATGCACTTGTCGAAATCGATCGTGCCACCCTGAACCTTTTCGACGAGGTCTTCAGCGCCGACAACGTCGGCTCCCGCCTTGGTCGCCTCTTCAGCCTTCGCACCGCGCGCGAACACCGCCACACGCTGCGAGCGACCGGTACCGGACGGCAGCGAAACGACGCCGCGGACCATCTGATCCGAATGACGCGGATCGATGCCGAGGTTCATGGCGATCTCGATCGTCTCGTCGAATTTCGCCTTGGCGCGCTCCTTGACCATCTTCACGGCCTCGATGAGCGGGTAGACCTTCTCGCGGTCGATGCCTTCGAGGGCGGACTTGTTTCTTTTGCCAGCGGCCATGGTGCTTACTCCGTAACCTGCAGGCCCATCGAGCGGGCGGAGCCTTCGACCATACGCATTGCGGCATCCACCGAAGTGGCGTTCAGGTCCTTGAGCTTCTTTTCAGCGATTTCGCGCACCTGAGCCTTGCTGATGGACCCGGCCGTACCACGACCCGGGGTCTGGCTGCCCTTCTGCACCTTGGCCGCCTTCTTCAGAAAGAAGCTCACCGGCGGCGTTTTCATCCTGAAGGTGAATGACTTGTCCTGGTAATATGTGATCTCAACCGGAATCGGCGAGCCCTTCTCCATCTCCTGCGACTGCGCATTGAACGCCTTGCAGAATTCCATGATGTTGATGCCGCGCTGACCAAGCGCGGGCCCGATCGGCGGCGACGGATTGGCCGCGCCGGCCGGTACCTGAAGTTTCAAATACCCGGCAACTTTCTTCGCCATGTCACTTCCCTTCGCTACGCTGGCCCAAACGACCAGCAAGGACGCCGTGGTTCGGCTACAGCGGATGCCTGGCGAGCACCCTCAACACCTTCCACAGCCACTGACGGTCAGGCCCTGCGAACCCAAACCGTATTGCGATGCCAGCAGCGGTCGAAAACCCGAGCGACCGCCTTCGGCTAAAGCTTCTCTACCTGGCCGTATTCGAGCTCGACCGGGGTGGCCCGGCCGAAAATCGAAACGGCAACCTTGAGGCGGGCGCGGACATCGTCCACTTCCTCGACTAGTCCGTTGAAAGAAGCGAACGGACCGTCGGCAACGCGCACCTGCTCGCCCACTTCAAACGAGATCGACGGCTTCGGCCGTTCAACGCCCTCCTGCACCTGCTGCAGAATGCGCCCGGCCTCAGCCTCCGAAATCGGCATCGGCTTGTTGTCCGCGCCGAGGAAGCCGGTGACCTTCGGCGTGTTCTTGATGAGGTGGTAAGCCTCATCGGTCATGTGCATCTTCACCAGCACGTAACCCGGAAAGAACTTGCGCTCCGTGTCGACCTTGCGCCCGCGGCGGACTTCCACGACCTTTTCGGTCGGGACAAGAATCTCATCAAACAGATCGGACAGCCCGGTCGCCTGCGCCTTTTCGCGGATCGAATCGGCGACCTTGCGCTCGAAATTCGAGTAGGCGTGAACGATGTACCACTTCTTATCCATCAGACCCCGCCGCGCCTCAGCCCGCCGCGCCCGTTCCGCCGCCAACACCCAACAGCAGCCTCACGGCGTAGCTGATTAACTGGTCGGCCAGCAGAAAGAAGATCGCGGCAAAGAACGCCATCGCGATCACCATGACCGTCGATACCGCGGTCTCGCGACGGGACGGCCAAACGACCTTGGCCGTTTCCGCCCGCACCTGCTGGAGGAACGCAAAAGGACTGGGTCTATCGGCCATGAACCGCTCATAACTCATCGACGCGCGAACCTATGGCTCGCGCGTCGGGCGCCTAGAACCGCTACATAAGACTTTCAGAAAGCACGATCAAGCCCAGAATTTCCACAAAATATTGTGGAGGATTGAAGGCGGTGCATCGATCACCCACCCAGAATGCGCCCCAAAAGCCGCCGGACGGGCCAGAAATGGCAGGGGCAGTAGGGCTCGAACCTACGGCCTGCGGTTTTGGAGACCGCCGCTCTACCAGCTGAGCTATACCCCTAGCGCGTGGCGCAGGAGAAATAGCAAGCCTCGGCGGCGGGGGCAATTTCTCCTACAGTTTATTTCTTTCGACCAGCGGGCTTCGGACAAATCGATCGTGATCGCCTGCCCGGCAAACCCCGCCGCCGCCTCGATCTAGGCGGCTGCGCGTGTGGCGATCACCGCCCGCGCCGAAGCGACCGCAGCGTCGATGTCGGGCGCGAACTCGATATCCGGCGCTTTCAGTCCATGTCCCTCGAGGGTCTGGCGGATGGCGGCGGACGTACCTGAGACAAACACGCAGACGCCGCTGCGACGGGCCTTGCTTGCCACGCCGGCGATCGTATTGGCGGCGGTGGAATCGATAAACGGGACGGCTGCAAAATCGATCACGAACGCCTTGTGGCGGTCGGCAATGGCGTCAAGCACCTGACCGACGCTGGCCGCGGCGCCAAAAAAGAAAGCGCCCGAGATGCGGTAGACGGCGAGGTCGGGGTCGGTGGCGACGGCCGGATCGTAGGGTGGACGGCCGCTCTCGTTGTCGGCGACGTCATCGGGGACGAGGGGCACGTGAGCCTCGACGGCGGTGGTCTGCGACATGCGGCGAATGAAGAGCAGCACACCCAGCGTGAAGCCCACCACGATGCCTTCCGCCAGGCTGCGGAAGATGGTGAGCCCGAACGTGGCGAGGAGCACCACGGTGTCGCCGAGCGAGGTGCGGAAGAGCGTGGCGATGGCGTGGCGTTCGGCCATATTCCACGCCACCACCATGAGTACGCCGGAGAGCGCGGCGAGCGGGATATAGGATGCCAGCGGCGCGGCAATCAGCATGAAGGCGACCAGGAACAACGCGTGCGCTATGCCGGCGACCGGGCTGCGCGCACCGGAGCGGACGTTGGTGGCGGTGCGGGCGACCGTGCCGGTTGCCGGGATGCCCCCGAACAGAGCGGAGACGATGTTGGCCACGCCCTGCGCGACCAGCTCCATATTGGAACGGTGGCGCCGTCCGGTCATGCCGTCGGCGACCATCGCCGAGAGGAGCGATTCGATGGCTCCGAGCAGCGTGAAGGTAAGCGCATCGGGCAGGGCCGATTGCAGCTTCGCCAGCGACAAGACCGGCAGGTGCGCCGATGGCAGGGAACCCGGGATGCCGCCGAAGCGGGTGCCGATCGTTTCGACCGGCAGGCGAAAGAGACCCACCGCCAGCGACCCAACGGCCACCGCGAGCAGAATTCCCGGCCAGCCAGGCCGGAGGCGTTTCAGGCCCGCGATCACCACGACCGTGCCGACCGAAACCAGGACGGCAGCCAGGTTGATCGTGCCCAGGGCGCCTGCGAGCGCGCCAAGTTTGGGCAGCAGGTCCGGCGGCTCCTTGCCGGCGAGCGTCAGCCCTAGAAAATCATGGACCTGCCCGGCCATCAAAATCGCCGCGATGCCGGCAATGAAGCCAACCGTGACCGGATAGGGAATGTACTTGATGTAGGTGCCGAGGCGCAGAAACCCGATCAGCATCAGAAACACACCGGCCATCATGGTCGAGAGCAGCATGCCATCGATGCCGTGGCGGTTGATGCAGGTCGCGACGACCACGGTAAAGGCCGCGGCCGGGCCGCCGATCTGGAACCGGCTGCCGCCGAGCGCCGATATCAGGAAGCCTCCGAAGATCGCCGTGATCAGGCCGAGCTGCGGCGGCGCGGCCGAGGCAATGGCGATGGCCATCGACAGCGGCAGCGCGACGATGGCAACAGTGAGACCGGAAACGAGGTCGGCGCGAAACGCAGGGAGGCTGTAGCCTTCGCGAAGGACCGTTATCGTCTTCGGCGTAAAGAGCTCGGCAAATGTCGGCCGCTGGCTGAGGTTGGCTTTGGGGACGGTCATTTCCATAGCAGCGCACCTCCGTGCGCGTCTGCCTTACGCCTCTCGGCCCAACGCCGCCTGGGCTCGATCTCTACAGCTTCGTTTTGCCGCCCGGTGCCACGAACGGAAAGCTGGAGCGGGTGAAGGGAATCGAACCCTCGTATTCAGCTTGGAAGGCTGCTGCTCTACCATTGAGCTACACCCGCACGCATGCGTGCTGGGACCAGCAAGAACGGCAAAACCTGGCCTGCGGTCAAGGGGCCCGCACAAATTGCGGCAGGACAGCATTCGAATAGCCGACCTTCTTGAAGGGCCATTCCACGAGCCATCGCTGCACGACGTCGAACAGCGACGCATAAAGCCCGGAGTCGTAGGCCGCCTGGACAACCCAGAAACTCACATCGACATCGGCATCCAGGGTCCCGATGCCGCGCTCGCCCGGGGGATAGAGGTAGACGCACCCCAGACATTCGTTCTCGTCCGTGGACATCACCGCGTAGGCGAATGAACTGCGGCGCTCGAACTCCCGCTGATGCCAGGCGAGATCGATCTGGTCCTCTTCAAGCGTCAGGTCCTGAGCCGGCCAATCCCCGCCCCGGGTTGCCCGGATGAGGTCGATGTTCGCCATCACCGCCCGGTAGTCGAGAATGGCGTCGCGAAATGTGAGCTTTCGAAGCCTGAAACCCGGCGCCTCCCGTCGTTCCGGCACCGCGAAATACGGGGGGACAAGAGCCATGGCTGCCTCGGCGGCCGAACCGGGCCACGCCAGAAGAGACGAATGGTGGGAGAGGTAGGACTCGAACCTACGAAGGCTAAGCCAGCGGATTTACAGTCCGCCCCCTTTGCCGCTCGGGACACTCTCCCCGTCCAGCCGCCTTCCGGACCGGAAGACGCCTGACGGCGGCGACTTATGGCGACCGTGCCGGGGCCTGTCAACGCGGCCGCCCCGCCTGCCCCGGATTCGGTTATAAGCGTGCGCCGATACTGTTCCCCCGTGAGCCAGAGAATGCGAGACCAGAGCCATGGCGCGCCATAACACCCCGCCCGAACGCCGCGCCCGACAGCAGGCGCGGATCGCGGAAGCCCGGGAGCGTGCTTCGCGTTCGCCGTCCGAACGACGGACCGACGCGATCTGGATCTACGGGCTCCACCCCGTGCTGGCGGCGCTCGCCAACCCGCAGCGTACGGTGCTGAGGCTTCTCGCCACGCCGAACGCGCTGTCGCGGTTAACCGAAGCGGGAGCCAAGCTCCCGGTTGCACCAGAAGAGGTAGCGCCGCGGGATCTCGACCGGCTGATCGGCGGCGACGCCGTTCACCAGGGCGTGGCGATCGAAACGAAGCCGCTGGCGCCGCCCGGGCTCGAGGCGCTTGCAAACGCGCGGCTCGTCGTGGTGCTCGACCAGATTACCGATCCGCACAACGTCGGGGCGATCCTGCGGTCGGCCGTTGCCTTTGCGGCAGACGCGGTGGTGGCGACGGGACGCCACACGGCGGCGGAGACTGGCGCGCTGGCCAAGGCGGCGTCGGGCGCGCTCGACCGCATTGCCTGGATCGAGGTGCAGAACCTGGCGCGGGCACTGGAGGAGATCGGCGCGATGGGCTTCAAGCGGGTCGGCCTCGACAGCGAAGGTGAAAGCGAGATCGAGGACGCTTTCGGCGGGCAGCGAATTGCGCTGGTTCTCGGCGCCGAAGGCAAGGGTCTGCGACGGCTTACCCGCGACACCTGCGATGTCGTGGCGCGGCTTTCAGTTCCCGGCGCGATTGCCAGTCTCAACGTTTCCAACGCGGCGGCGCTGGCGCTGTATCTCGCCAGCCGGCACCTCACGCCATCGAGCGCGAACGCGAAGCGTAATTCCTGATGTTGGCCACGCGCCGGGTCAGGCGCGGGTGACTGCGAAATATTTCGGTCAAGAAGCCAAAGATCGGAGGTACCTGCGCCTCCTGAGCGATAAACGCCTCGCAGTTCATCGACTGGTTAAGTCGCCGGCAGCCACATCCCAACATCTGCAGCGCGGAGCGAGAGGCATCAAAGTCACCTGAAAGGTAGGCTCCGATGTTGTCACAGGTCGTCTCTCGCGCACGTGAGTAAGCCGGGCCCAGAAATGGAACGATGTGAGCCGGCAGCTTGATCAGATTGAGCCACCAATTCAGGTGACCGGCAGCGTGATGTCCGACCTCGTGTCCAATGACAAAACGAACCTGCTCGTCGTCACTCGCCTCAACCAGGGCCGAAGTGAGGAACACGAAGCGCTTGCCAAGAAGCCGTCGCGCGAATGCGTTGAAAAGCCCACTCGAGTTGTAGATGAACGTGATTGGAGCGGCCGCCAGCCCAATTTCCCGCGCCGCGGCCGTCACTATGGTGTGCAGCTCGGGAAACTGACCCGGACTGAGCAGCGTCATGTTGCCAAATGCCGTGGCACGGTAGGCGGCCGCGGAGATCAACACGGCGATAACAATAACAACTGCGTACGCGAGGTAGGTTATGAGCAACGCGGCTCCGCGCGGACTGCCGAGGGCAGCGACGGCGGCAAGCGCGATTAAAATCCAGAGCAAAATGCCGACGATTATCATGAGCGGCCCGTAGAACCGCTCCTTGCCACTCCGCAGCGTCTTTACTGTCTCACCCACCACTGTCTCACCCACCCGATGCCCCCACCTTTGGCGTCAAGACGCGCGCGCGCGCCGACACTCGGCAAAGATGCAATTATCGGGGTGTTGGTACAAGGGACGAACCGCCGCGGTCGCTGGCTTTGGGCCGGCAGCGAATTGCCCTGGTTCTTGGCGCCGAAGGCAAGGGTCTGCGGCGGCTTCCCCGCGACACCTGCGATGTCGTGGCGCGGCTTTCAGTTCCCGGCGCGATTGCCAGCCTCAACGTTTCCAACGCGGCAGCGCTGGCGCTGTATCTTGCCAGCCGGCACCTTGCGTCAGAGACTGTGGGCAACTCCTGACAGAAGCGGGCGCCCCCTCACCCCGGACATCGGGGGAGTCGGGCTAGCCTCTGTCAGGTTCCGGAATTCAGATCCCGGAGTTGCGACTGGGCGCCGAAGGCCGGGCACCCGCCCGCCCCGGCTGCGGGCGTTCGCGACGCGGAACGAGGCCCTCGCGCTCCGCCTGCTTGCGCGCCAGCTTGCGGGCGCGGCGGATGGCGTCAGCCTTTTCCCGCACGCGGCGCTCGGACGGCTTCTCGTAGGCGCGCCGGCGACGCAGCTCGCGAAAGACACCTTCGCGCTGAAGCTTCCGCTTCAGCACCTTCATCGCCTGATCGACATTGTTGTCGCGCACCAAAACCTGCATCGAATTTTCCTTCTTACCTTGCGCGCGTCAGTGGCCGTCGGAGGCTGGCACGCGGCTGCAGATCACCGTCAGGACAGTTCGCTTTCGCGCGCGATCCGCTCGTGGTTCTCGAGTTCGCTCTTGATACGGTACGATGGCTCACCATCCTCAGGCGGCCGGTAGCCAACCACGCGAAACACCGCGTTTGGCGGCGCGGACAGCCGGATACGGCTGTGAAACCGGAGCTCATCCCCGATCTTGAATTTATGGCCGGGGTCCATCTTCGCTACGTTTGATGCCATGGTCACCTCGCTGGGATCGGCGCGCACATGCGCGCAAGCGAAAAAGGCCGGCGCGTTACCCGACCTCCTTCAGGCGCCTCATCATCACCGCCGGCACATCCGGGGCGGCGAGGAAGGCAGCTCGGTCCGCCCTTATTCAGGCGACCTGAACGTTCGCGGCAGCGCTTTTTCCGTTACGGTTGTCCTTGACGACATCGAAGGTGATCTTCTGGCCCTGTGTCAGGGTCTGCATGCCGGCCTGTTCCAAAGCGGAAATGTGGACGAACACGTCTGCCTGACCGCCGGGGACCTCGATGAAGCCGTAGCCCTTGTTTTGATCGAAGAACTTTACTGTTCCAGTGGTCATGCGCTTTCCTCTCAAATCGATGCAGCTTTCAACCACGCGGCCCAAGGCCAGCGCCTGCATTTTTCGAAATTGAGAAGGAAAATCGTCGGGCGCGAAAGCGCGAAAACAATGTTCGCTGACAAGATCGAACACTCAATACATAGTACCCTCATCATAATATAGCAAGGCCGCGGCGCCGCACACTGTCCCGCCGCCGCCGGATTTCGCAAATTAATCAGCCAGGGCGATTTCGATCTGGCGATCTTCGATGCGCTTCCACATAGTGTCCGGCATGCCGCTCGGACCCTCCCCGGTTCGATTCAAAGCCCAACCGCGTCAGAATGGCGATGGCTGGTTTGTGCGCGCGACATGGGACAGCGGAAGAACGGCTGACATCCTGAACTTTGCGACGCGCAACGACGCCGAGCAGTGGATCGAGCATGAAGCCTCCGCGTGGCTGGAAAAGCGCCGGACGGGAAGCCACGATTGAGGGTGCCGGTCGGCCAGCGTTGAAGCGGCGCGGGCTTTTCAATCCCGCCCCCATGGAACGCTTCAGTGGCAATTGGGGCGTATCATGGTCTTTTCGGTTTCCCGACCACCTGATAAATGCAGCGTTCTCTAGGCTTGCCGGATTAGCTCAGCGGTAGAGCAGCGGTTTTGTAAACCGAAGGTCGGGGGTTCAATCCCCTCATCCGGCACCACTTTCCGCGCGGTCACAAAGTCGAGACTGGATCGCGATTGGCCGTAATCGCCGCGGTGGTCCCAGATCTCCATTCGCTTTTTAGCCGATTCCTCTCCCCGGGGTTGATCTGTCCTTAAAGCGCCGGGCGTCGGATTCACCGGTCGGCGCAACCTCTTGCACTTAGCATTCGCCGGCACGTTGGGGGCCTCGAAACGGGAGAAACCAACATGCGCAGCAATATGAACGTGCTTGCCGCTGCTACAGCGGCCTTGATGGTCGCAGCTTGCCCGCTGCCGGCACTTGCACTCGGTGTCAGCGTGGGCGGGGTCAGCACAAGTGTCGGCGGTGGATCGAACGGAGGCGTTTCGGCGTCGGTTGGCGCGGGATCGACGGCCTCGGTCAGCGCGTCGATTGGCGGCGGCAGCGTCGCCAACGTCTCCGGCAGTGCTGGCGGCACCGGCGATGCGAGCGCCACGGTCGGCGGCGGCTCCAACGTCGCCAGCGTCTCGGCCGGCGATGACGGTACGGACGCCAACGTCACGATCGGCACCGACACCGGCGATCTCGCTACGGTCGATTCAACGGGCGATTCGACGGCGGCCGACGTGAACCTCGGCAGCCTGCTCGGCTCGGTCGATACCGGCACGATCACAGGCGGCGACACCGGCACGGGCGGCGGAACGGGCGTCGGCGACGGCGGCTCCAGCACCACTGTCGTGACGCAGGTTGCCGACGCGTTCAACTCGACGGGCAGCGGCGAACAGCGGGCGATGCGCGTCCGCTGCCGCGGCATCATGGCGAATCCGGCCGGCTATGACGGCGGGCTCGTCTCCCTCTGCCACTTGATCGCCCGGATCAAGTAACCCTCCTGCGCGGGCCCGTTCGCCGTTCGCGGCGGGCGGGCCGCGAAGCCCACGGATAGGTGGCGTTCCAGAAGCTGTCCTGGCAGGTTCAATCCCCTCTTCCGGCACCCTATCGCGCTGCCCGTTGGCGATGATCGCGAGATGAAGGCGACGGATCTGCCGTTCAACTCTCCGCGATTCGATGCGCTCTTCGGCAGGTCGCGCCGGCGCTTCAGGGCGCTCGCGTCGAGCGACAGGACGCCGCACCGCTGAAGGGTCCCACTGAGCGTCCGCTCTCCTATGTGATCGCGGTGCTGGAGGGCCTTTCTCGACATTGGAGTAGGCCAACATGACTATTACCAGACTGACTGCAATCCTCTCGCTGACGGCGGCACTGGCGGCAGCGGCACCGGCGCTCGCCTTCGCCTCCGCCTCGAGCGACGCCGGCGACGCCAGAAACGGCATGCATGAGCTGGGCGTCGACATCTCGAACGTCCCGGACGATCCGGCATCGATCCACGAGTACCTGGCGCAGCTCCCGCCCGATGCCTACCCGGCAGTGATCGGCGGGTGCCAGACCGCGCTCGCCAGTCCCATGGGCACGAGCCTTACCGTATTCGACTTCTGCACGACCGCGGTCGGCGCCAATCAGGGCGTCGCCAGCTACCCGGAAGCCCGCCGGACGGTGTACTGACATCCCTAGATCACGGGGAGAGAAGCGGAGGCGCCTCTTTCCCCGTGACGGGGCGTTCAGTCGAATGCTGGCGCGTTGCGACCGAGGCTTCGGCAGGCCGCGATGAGGGTGTTGGCCATGAGCATGGCGATCGTCATTGGACCAACGCCGCCCGGTACCGGCGTGATCGCGCCTGCGACCGCGGCGGCCTCGGCGTAGGCGACGTCGCCGACGAGGCGCGTCTTGCCCGGGCCCTTTTCGGGCGCGGGGAGTCTGCTCGTACCAACGTCGATGACCACGGCGCCGGGCTTCAGCCACGAACCGCGGATGGTTTCGGCACGGCCAATGGCGGCAACCACGATGTCGCCTTCGCGGACGGTGGCGGCGAGGTTGCGCGTTTTCGAGTGGGCAATCGTGACGGTGCAGTTCTGATCGAGCAGCAGCTGCGCCATCGGGCGGCCGACGAGCGTCGAGCGACCGACGACGACGGCATGGCGGCTGGACAGCCCTTCGGGCAGCGCGCGCTTGATGAGGATGAGACAGCCAGCGGGCGTGCATGGCACCAGTGCGCCGGGGATGCCGCCAGCGAGGCGGCCGACGTTGACCGGATTGAGGCCGTCGACGTCCTTTGCCGGAGCGATGGCTTCGACGACCTTGATGCGGCTCAAATGCGCCGGCAGCGGAAACTGCACGAGAATGCCGTGAATGGCCCTGTCGGCATTCAGCCGGGCGACCAGGGCGAGAAGTTCGGTCTCGGTAGTTTCGGCCGGGAGCGTGTGCTGGATCGATCGGAAGCCGAGCTCTTCGGCCTTGCGGCCCTTGGAGGAGACATAGACCTCGCTCGCCGGATCGCTGCCGACGAGCACGACCGCGAGTCCCGGAACGATGCCGGTCTCGGCTTTCAGGCGGCGGGTCTCCTCGGCGACCTTTCTCGTCACCTCGTCGGCGGCGGCGCGGCCGTCGATGACCCTAGCGGAAGATGACGGTGCGAGCGCCATTCAAGAGAACCCTGTGTTCGAGGTGGAAGCGCACGGCGCGAGCGAGAACGTTTGCCTCGATGTCGCGGCCGGCGGCAATCATGTCGGCCTCGGACATGGCGTGATCGACACGGCCGACGTCCTGTTCGATGATCGGCCCGGCGTCGAGCTCCGGCGTCACGTAATGAGCGGTGGCGCCGATGAGCTTCACGCCGCGCTCGCGCGCCTGCTCGTAGGGACGAGCCCCAACAAAGCTCGGCAGGAAGGAATGATGGATGTTGATCGCACGCCCCGCGAGATCGCTGCACAGCGTCGGCGAGAGCACTTGCATGTAGCGGGCCAGCACGACGAGGCCGATGCGTTCGTCGGTGACCAGTTTCATCAACGCCCCCTCCTGCGCTTCCCGGGTGGCGGGCGTGACGGGCATGTGGATGTACGGGACGCCCTCCGCTTCGACGCGGCGGCGCATCGCCTCGTGGTTGGAGACAACCGCGACGAGTTCCATCGGCAGATGTCCGATCGAGTTGCGATAAAGCAGATCGTTCAGACAGTGCCCGAATTTGGAGACGAGAATGAGAACGCGCGGCTTTGTCTGGAGGTCGTGCAGCGTCCAGTCCAGGGCAAACCCCGTGGCGACGGGGCGGAAGCCTTCGCTGAAGGTCGCGGCGGTAACGCTCTCGGGCGCCGAAAATGCCACGCGCATGAAGAAGCGCTCGGTCTCCGGGTCGCCATACTGGGCGCTCTCGACGATGTTGCAGCGCTGGGACGCTATCGAATTGGCGACGGCGGCGACGATGCCCTGCCGGTCGCGGCAGGACAGGGTCAGCACGTACCGGGCCGGTTCGGCGGGCATGGCGGGCTCGAGTATCTGGCGAAGGCTACGGACGCGGGCGAGACACCTAACGCCCGGGCGCCTTCGCCGCAACTGGCCACATTTCCCGCCTGCTGCCGGTGGCGTTGGTAAAAGCCGGCCCGGCGTGGTACTGGCACGGCCGCTTGCGGGGATGAGGAATACCCATGGCGGCGCGGCAACGGGACGAGGCGATCGCTTTCATCGCAAGCGCGCAGGATACGCGCGCCAGCGAGGCTCGGCTGAGACTGAGCGAGCGTTATCAGGGCGTACCGCCGGAGAGCGCGGACGTGGTCGTGGCGCTCGGCGGCGACGGTTTCATGCTGCAGACGCTGCATGCCTTCATGAACACAGGCAAGCCGATCTACGGCATGAACTGCGGCTCGGTCGGCTTTCTGCTGAACGAATACAATGAGGATCGACTGCCCGAGCGCATCGGTAAGGCGACGCGGAACCGTGTTCATCCGCTGGCGATGCAGGCGACCGACGCAGCCGGCACCATGCACAAGGCGTACGCGATCAACGAAGTGTCGCTGCTGCGCCAATCGTACCAGGCCGCAAAACTCAAGATCGACATCGACGGCAAGACGCGGCTGGACGAGCTTATCTGCGACGGACTGCTGGTCGCTACCCCGGCGGGAAGCACGGCCTACAATCTATCGGCGCACGGCCCGATCCTGCCCATCTATGCGCCGCTGCTCGCACTCACCCCGATCAGCGCCTTTCGCCCGCGGACATGGCACGGAGCGCTGCTGCCCGACCACGTGAGCGTCCACGTCAGCGTGCTCGAAACGGAAAAGCGCCCGGTCAATGCGGTCGCCGACAACGTCGAGTTCAAGTCGGTGATCGACGTGACCGTCTCGCAGGACCGGAAGGCCGAAAGCCTCATCCTGTTCGATCCCGACCATTCGTGGGATGAGCGAATCCTGACGGAACAGTTCCGCTACTGAGCCAGGGCCACTGTCAGGCGGCTACCGCACGAACGTAGTCGCGGGCCGCAGCGCGGGTCTGTTCGGCCGCAAAGCGGCGCAGCATCGCGGCAAGCTCCCGCACCTCCGCTTCGCCGATGTCGTGATACCGGGAAAGCACCGTTTCGACGTTGGCGGCGATAAAGCGGAAACGCTCCTCGGGTCCGACGTCGGGCGCGCGGCGCCAGACATCGAGCACGGCATTGAAGGCATCGAAGGCGTATGCCGGCAGGCCGGCGCGGGTATAGGCGGCGCGGAGCCCGGCCATGCGGCGGCCGCGGACAAGGGCCGCAACGCGCTTCTCCGGAACGCCGGTGAGAACGCTGAGCGCCGCCTGGAAGAAGCTCATATTGCCGGCGCATACAGCCCGCAGCAGAAGCGCGGTGGTGAGCTGACCGGTCACACGCAGATGCTCGACCAGCGCGGGGAGTTCGCGCGTCTCGGTCTCGGCGGCGATGGCGATCGTGGCCCGATCGCAGGCTTCGCGTGTCACAGCGCGGGCGCGCGTCTCAGGCAGCCAGGCGCGGTCGACCACCATCGCATTCAGCCGATCGCTTACGGTTCGCACCAGAAGCTGGCGAATTTCTGCGGAGAGGTCGTCGCGCATGAGCAAGGCTTCGCGGATGTCGAGCTCGTCGCCGAAGCGTTCGGCGATGCGGCGGAAGCTGATGGTCGCGATGCCGGCACCGGGGTTGGCGAGCAGCACAAGGCAAGCACTCTTCTCGCCGACCTCGGCGATCGCGGCGGCGACCGATTGCGAGACCAGAGGCCGACGGGCAACGGCTTCCTGCAGAGGTGCCGCAGCGGCAGCCGCGATGTCGATCAGCTCCGAGTCGAGAAACAGTGGAGAGCGCGAAAGAACCAACGCCGCGATTTCCGCGTGGTCGGCGGCGAGCCCGACAATGACATGGCGAGGCGCCTTGTCGCTTGCCGCGAGGGCGTCGGCCAAGGCGTAGCGGACCTCAGGGGCGTCATCATCGAGCAGAACGGTCAGGGCCGCTTGCATGTCGCGGCGGGTCGCGTCGTCGACTTCGGTGTGCAGGTAGGAGCGGGCAAGCGCGAAGCCCGCCTCCGCCCGCCGCCCGCGAGGGGCGGTTTCCATCCAGAGGAGGAAATCCCGAACGTCCATGCACGGATACTGCGATGGCAATCCTTAACGAACGGTTCACCATGATTTCCGGAGCTCCAGGCAGGTTTTCTCTGGCCGACCTCTTTTCAGCAGTCGCGACCGGAAGCAATCATCCGGCCTTGCTTTCGCCACGGAAACGGCGAGTCTTAAGCTCGGTCGAATCCGAATGGTGCGGATGCGATGAGGGTCGAGATTTTGCACAGAAACAGCGTGGCTGGCCGGTTCGCGGCGGGTATCCTGCTCATCGGCGGGCTTTGCGTGGGGAGCGCATGGGCGGACCAGACGATGCCGCCCCTTCCCCACCTGAAGCCGATCGCGCCCGGAAGCACGGTCACGGCGCAGGCGGGAACGACCGCCAGCGACGGCTCGGACACGCCGACCATCGGCGATGATGCCGGGGACGACGCGAATATGGCGGCGCCGGCGGACAGCGGGGCCCCTAATCCTTCGCTGGGCAGCGATGACATCGATGAGAGCGTGCCAACGACGGCCCCGGCCGATGTTGCGCCCGTGGCGGCGCCGGCTTCCGACATCCGGCCAGGTTCGTTCACGCTGGAAGCGCGACTGACCGCGGATGGCGCGCCGCTCGGCGACCAGGTGAAGTGGCGCATCTTCAACGACACGCCGGGCACGGACGGGAAACTCAAGCTGCTCGGCGAAGCCAGCGGCGGGATTATTTACGTGCGGCTCGATCCCGGCACCTACTACGTTCACGCCGCTTATGGCCGCGCCGGCGCCACGCGGAAGGTCGAGGTGACCGAGCCGACGGGCGGCGAGGTGCTGGTGCTCAACGCCGGCGGCATGCGGCTCCTTTCCATGAACGGCAAGGACCAGCCGCTGTCGCAGGGTCAGGTCAGCTTCGACATCTACGCGCCCGACGAAGGCGGTGGCGACGAGCAGTTCCTGCTCGTGCAGAACGCCACTCCCGGACATGTCATCTGTCTCAACGCTGGCACCTACCACGTCGTGTCGAAATACGGCGAGGCGAACGCGGTGGTGCGCGCCGACGTCAAGATCGAACCGGGCAAGCTCACCGAAACGACGATGGTCCAAAGAGCTGCGCGGTTGACGCTGAAACTGGTCGAACAACATGGCGGCGAAGCGATTGCCGACACGGCATGGACGGTCGACACGCCAGACGGCGCACCGGTCGTGTCAGAGGTGGGCGCCTTCCCGACGGTCGTGCTGGCGGCCGGCGACTACACAGCGATCGCCAAGCACGACGGCAAGGTCTACCAGACGAGATTCAACGTCCAGACCGGCGCCGATCATGACGTCGAGGTGCTGGCACAGTAGCGGGGCGGCAGCCGACTCAATCGTCAGGCCGCGAACTCCGCCGCCGCCTCGCGCCGCACATCGGGGGGCTCGGCTTCCTGCTGAAGCGCGGCGAGCGCGTCGGCAAGCGGCAGCGATGTCTGGTCCTGGCTGCCGAGGCGGCGGACGTTGACGGACGCCTCCTCCGCCTCGCGGCGACCGACGACGAGGATCGCCGGCACCTTGGCGAGAGAGTGCTCGCGGACCTTGTAGTTGATCTTCTCGTTGCGGAGATCGAGTTCGGCGCGCATTCCGGCGCGGGTCAGCTCGCGATGGACGCGGCGGGCGTAGTCGTCGGCATCCGAGGTGATGGTCGCCACGACGACCTGCACCGGCGCGAACCACAGCGGGAAATGCCCCGCGTAGTTTTCCGTGAGAATGCCGAGGAAGCGCTCCATCGAGCCGCAGATGGCGCGGTGGATCATCACCGGCGTTTTCTTCTCGCCCTCCGAATCGATGTAGAAGGCGCCGAAGCGGCCGGGCAGGTTGAAATCGATCTGCGTCGTGCCGCACTGCCAGTCGCGGCCAATAGCGTCGCGCAGCACGTACTCGAACTTCGGCCCGTAGAAGGCGCCCTCGCCCGGGTTGATGCCGGTCTTGATCTTGCCGCCGGATTCGGCCTCGATCTGTTTCAGCACCTTCAGCATCACCTCCTCGGCGTAGTCCCACGCCTCGTCGGAGCCAACGCGCTTCTCCGGCCGGGTCGACAGCTTCACGACGATTTCGGAGAAGCCGAAGTCGGCGTAAGTCGACAGGATCAGGTCGTTGATCTTCAGGCACTCAGCCGCCATCTGCTCCTCGGTGCAGAAGATGTGCGCGTCGTCCTGCGTGAAGCCGCGCACGCGCAGGAGCCCGTGCAGCGCGCCGGACGGCTCGTAGCGATGCACCGCGCCGAACTCGGCGAAGCGCAGCGGCAGGTCGCGGTAGCTCTTCAGGCCGTGCTTGAAGATCTGGATGTGGCCCGGGCAGTTCATCGGCTTCAGCACGTAGATGCGGTCGTTGTCGTCGATCTCGTCGCCGGCCGGCTGAACCTTGAACATGTTCTCGCGGAAGGTCGACCAGTGGCCGGAGGTCTCCCACAAGGCCTTGTCGAGGGTCTGCGGCGCGTTCACCTCCTTGTAGTCGGCGCGCAGCCGCCGGCGCATGTAGGCGATGAGCTCCTGGAACATCGTCCAGCCCTTGGGGTGCCAGAAGACGACTCCCGGCCCCTCCTCCTGGAAGTGGAACAGGTCCATCTCGCGGCCGAGGCGGCGATGGTCGCGCTTCTCTGCCTCCTCAAGCATGGTGGTGTAGCGCTTGAGCTCGTCCTCGTTGTGCCAGGCGGTGCCGTAGATGCGGGTGAGCTGCGGATTGCGCGCGTCGCCGCGCCAGTAAGCGCCGGCGACCTTCATCAATTTGAACGCCTGGCCGATCTGGCCGGTGGAGACCATGTGCGGGCCGCGGCAGAGGTCGAACCAGTCGCCCTGCTTGTAGATCTTGATCTGCTGGTCGGCGGGAATCGCATCGACCAGTTCGACCTTGAACATCTCGCCCTTGTCGGCGAACACGCGTTTGGTGTCGTCGCGCGACCAGACCTCCTTGGTGAAGGGCCGGTTGCGGTTGACGATCTCGCGCATCTTCGCCTCGATCTTCGGCAGATCGTCGGTGGTGAAGGGCTCGTTGCGGAAAAAGTCGTAGTAGAAGCCGTTCTCGATCACCGGGCCGATGGTGACCTGGGTGCCCGGATAAAGCTCCTGCACCGCCTCGGCCATGACGTGCGCGGCATCGTGACGGATGAGTTCGAGCGCGCGCGGGTCGTCGCGGGTGACGATCTCGATCTTCGCGTCTTCGTGGATGGCATCGGAAAGGTCGGCAACCTTTCCGTCGAGGGCCATCGCCACGGCCTTCTTGGCGAGCGATTTCGAGATGCCCTCGGCGATATCGCGGCCGGTGACGCCGGCGGGGAATTCGCGCACCGAATTGTCAGGGAAAGTCAGGTGGATCATGCGTTTCTCCTGCTCACTCCCGCTGACAATTGCGGGTAAGCACTACGCCCTGCCGGGCCACACGGCGGTTAGGTGAACCAAAGCTTCGGCGGCGTCAAGATTAGCCAAAGGCGTGGGCGCTCAGACCGGAGACGGATTGAACTGCACGCCCAGTCTGGTCGGCGCCCGCCAGACGACATTACAGACGCGGGTCGGCGAGCGATCCTCGAAGATGAGGTCAAAGCGATTGGGAATGAGTTCCGTCGACGTCAGGGCGAGCTGGGCTCCAGTTTCGGAGATATTCCGGACCGTGCATTGATAGGTGAACTGGCCGTTCTTGAACGAAATCGTAGCGCTCTTCAGCGCCCGGTAGCGCTGGCTTCCACGTTTCTCTTCTTCCCCACTATCGACGTTCATCGCCCTCGGGATACGGGATGCCCTTGTGATCGAGATCGAATCATCAGGGATACACTGAACTCACGGCATCATTTTGTCCGAACGATGCGGACGCAATTTGGTTCCCCTTGCCCAAGGAGGGGACGCTTCCGACCAAGGCGGAGACGCTTCCGAACGCGCCCTGTACCTTTGGCTCAGCGGGTACTATTTCTGGAATCGTTCCAAATCGGATGTTTTCCATGCCCTTCCCTTCCCTGACGTTTCGGCCACAGAAGTCGTTCTCGGAGCTGGACGACCGCGAGGTGCTGGCGCTCGCCATCCAGAACGAGGAGGAAGACGGGCACATCTATCGCGACTTCGCCGAGCGGCTGAGGAAGGATTTCCCCGCCTCCGCCGCGGTTTTCGACGAAATGGCGCAGGAGGAAACCGGGCATCGGCAGATGCTGTTCGAAATGTACCGGGAGCGCTTCGGGGAACACATTCCGCTCATCCGCCGCGAGGACGTGCGCGGCTTCATCCGGCGCAAGCCGATCTGGCTGACCCAGGCCTTCGACATCGACGCGATGCGGCAGCGCGCCGAATCGATGGAGGAGGAAGCCGCCAACTTCTATCGTCGGGCGGCTAAGCGAACGAGCGACGCAGGCGTCCGCAAACTGCTCGACGACCTCGCCGAGATCGAGGACAGCCACGAGGAACATGCCCGACGCCTGACCACCGGGATTCCGGAGAGCGCCAAACAGGAAGAGAAGGAGACGGCCCGGCGGAACTTCGTCCTCCAGGTCATCCAGCCGGGGCTGGTCGGGCTGATGGACGGGTCGGTGTCGACGCTGGCGCCGGTGTTCGCGGCGGCCTTCGCCACCCACAATTCGTGGGACACGTTCCTCGTCGGCATGGCGGCCTCCGTCGGCGCCGGAATCTCGATGGGCTTCGCCGAGGCGCTATCGGACGACGGCACGCTGTCGGGCCGTGGGCGGCCGTGGATCCGCGGCGCGGTGACCGGGCTGATGACGACGCTCGGCGGCGTCGGCCACACGCTGCCCTACCTCATTCCGAAGTTCGGCATCGCCACCGGCCTCGCCGTCGCGGTGGTGCTGGTGGAGCTGTGGGTGATTGCCTGGGTGCGGGCGCGCTTCATGGAGACGCCCTTCTGGCGCGCCGCGTTCCAGATCGTGGTGGGCGGCCTCTTGGTGTTCATCACCGGCGTGCTCATCGGCAGCGCCTGAAGCCTCAACGGTCCAGCCGCGTTTCCGGATGGATGTGGTCACCGGTCCAGCGGCCGTATCGCCAAGGCCGGTACCACGACGCGTCCGCCGGCATCTGTTCCGGCACGGGATCATAGCCGGACGCGCCGAAGGGACCGCAGCGCTGAAGACGGGCAAGCCCCATCCAGCTTCCGATCCAGAGGCCGTGCCGGCCGACTGCTTCCTCGGTGTATTCGGAGCAGGTCGGCAAATAGCGGCACTGGCGGCCAAGCCAGGGTGAGAGGACAAGGCGATAGGCGCGGATGAGCGCAATGCCCACCGTCCGCGGCACCCGAGACGCAAGAGCAGATAAATCTGTCATCTTGTACCGCTATGGTCGCAACTTGAGGGCACCGCGGTAAACGAAGCGTTCATCATTACCGCGGAACCTGACGCGGGGGGTCGGAGTTGAGCAGGCAAGCCAACACGAGACCGCACCATGAGCAGTTTGATCCAACGCTATCTTGAGTATCGGCGCGTCGGCCACAGTCCTCTCGCCGCGTTTCGCTTTGCCTGGCTGGTGGCCAGCGTCCGGCAGGCGGCAATACGTCTGAACTAGGTGCCTGTCGCCTGCCGCGCCAGCCCGGAAATGCCGGATTCCATTCTTATCAGGGCGTCGTGACTCTTGTAGTCGAGTTCGTGACGCTCGCCGATCCAGTGCGGATCGTTGTAGGTGAGCCAGACTTCGCCGTTCTCGTCTTCCCACGCGAGCGCGCGCAGGGGCAGGTCGAGACCGGCCGTCTGCTCGTCCTGCATCAGGACGGTGCCGTTGTGCGGATTGCCGAACATGACAAGCTCTGTCGGCCGCAGCGGAAGCCCGACTTCGATGGCATTGGCGGCGTGATCAATTCGGCAAAATACCGTCATGCCTGCCTTGACGATGGCATCGACCATCGCATCGATCGTGTCGCGGGCGGAACGCCGGCTGACAATCGTGACTAACCCGTCTTCCAAGATTCCTCCCCCCTCGCGTCAGGCGGCTGCGGGCTTGAGCGCGGCCTCGATCTGATCCAGCGCATCGACCACGGCGTCAAAGGTCAGCATGGTCGAGGCATGCCGTGCTGGATAGCCACGCACCATCTCCAGCGCGCCCAGTTCCGCAAACCGGCCGTCCGGTGGTGTCCCGTTTTCCTTCAGCATGCGACGCATCTGTTGGCGCACCGCCCGCAGTTCGGCAACCGTAGCGCCAACGACATTCCCAGCCATCACCGAGGATGACGCCTGGCCGAGTGCGCAAGCGCTTACCTCGTGCGCAAAATCAGTCACAACACCGTTCGCCATCTTCAGATCGACGGTGACGGTTGACCCGCACAGGCGTGAATAGGCGGTGGCGCTTGCATCGGGAGCGGCAAGCCGACCGAGGCGCGACATAGAAGCGGCCAAGGCCAACACGCGGCGGTTATAGATGTCATCGAGCATGGTGACACAATATAGGCGCGAGGACCCGGCTGGAACAGGCATCCGGCCTCCACAAAGGTGTCGATTTGCGGGCGTTTCCGGTCGGGTTCGGGTCTGGCCCTTCGCAAAAGGCCGGCTCAATCCTATATAGGCGGGTCTTATGGCGAGGCCGCCGGAAAGTCCGGGGATTTAAGCGATGGATGCCGTCTTCAAGAAGCCGATTGCCGATTCCTCGGCCCCACCCGCCAAGCGTCCGACACGCGAGGCGGCGGAAGAAGCCGTGCGCACGCTGATCGCCTGGGCGGGCGATAATCCGGACCGGCCGGGTCTGATCGAAACCCCCAAGCGTGTCGTCGACGCCTATCGCGAATTCTATGCCGGCTACGACGAGGACGCGACCGGCGCGCTGGAGCGGACCTTCGACGAGATCGGCTCCTACGACGATATGGTCGTCGTGCGCGACATACCGTTCTACTCGCACTGCGAGCACCACATGGTGCCGTTCATCGGCAAGGCGCACATAGCCTACTATCCGACCGACAAGGTGGTCGGGCTCTCGAAGCTAGCGCGCGTGGTCGGCACGTTCGCCCACAGGCTGCAGACGCAGGAGCGCCTGACCTCGGACGTCATCACCGCAATCGACGAGATCCTGAAGCCGCGCGGAATCGCGGTTCTGATCGAAGCCGAGCATCAATGCATGACGCTGCGCGGTGTGAAGGCGCACGGAGCCAGCACGGTGACGACGCAGTTCACCGGCGTGTTTCGCGACGATCCTAGCGAGCAAATTCGCTTCATGACGCTGGTGAAGGGCCACGTCGCGCCGTAGAGCGCGGACTGGTATCGCCGGCACGGTGCTCAGCGGCCTCACCGCAACGAAGAAATTTGGCTGTTGCGACGAGGCCTCCCGGGGTAAACGGCTCGGCGGGACGTCGTCAGTCATTCGTGCCCAAACACATCGAGAACACCATGACCGCACCTCAGTTTGCGTCGCGGGGCGACGAGCACAGCGTGGAAAGCGGCACTGCCCTTTCCCCGAAGTTCGACGCTGACGGCCTTATTACCGCGATCGCGATCGACGCTGACAAGGGCGACGTGCTGATGGTGGCGCACATGGACGCCGCCGCACTGGCGCGAACGATCGAGACGCGCGAGGGCTGGTTCTTCAGCCGCTCACGCAAGCGCCTGTGGCGCAAGGGCGAGGAAAGCGGCAACACGCTTTCGGTCGTCGAGGTACGCATCGACTGCGACCAGGACGCGTTACTGCTTAAGGTGCGCGTCGGCGGCCAGGGCGTTGCCTGCCACACGGGCTACCGGTCCTGCTTCTATCGCAACGTGCCGCTTGGCACGACGCCGGGGCCGGAGACGAAGCTCGCCTTCGACCCGGCGATGCAGAGGCGCTGAGCTTCCGAGTCAGGCAGTCGCGATATAGGCGCGCAATTCGGCTGCCTCGCGCTCGATCTGCTCGATGCGCGCCTTCACCACGTCGCCGATCGAGACGATGCCGGCCAACTTGCCGGAAGTCACGACGGGAAGGTGGCGGAAGCGCCCATGCGTCATTCGGCTCATGACGCTGTCGATGGTCTCGCCCTCGGCGCAGGTTACGACGTTGCGCGTCATGATCTGAGCGAGCGGCCGGTCGAGCGCGTCGCCGCCATCGGCCCCGAGCGCCCGAACCACGTCACGCTCTGACAGGATGCCAGCGATGCGGCCGCCGGGATCGACGACCACGAGGGCACCGATTCGTTTCGCGACGAGGAGGTTGACCGCCTCGCCCACCCGGGCACCGGCAGCGATCGTCACGACGTCGCGGCCCTTGCCTGCCAAAATTGCTGAAACCGTCATGGAACCTCCGTCTGTTACGGTTAGCCCCCGGCTCGCACGCAACAAGATGGTCCCGATTGCAGGCGCTGGCAATGTGCAGCGCAGCAGACTTTCTGGATCAGCGCGCCGCCCGCACGGGATCGAACAGGGGGAACAGCAACAGCCCGACGACAAAGCCACCGATATGCGCGTCCCAGGCGACGGCGCCATCGGCGACGCCGGCACCTCCGGTGAGCCCAAAGACGATGTTGGTGCCGAACCAGACGAGAAGGAAAACGACGACGCGCGAATCGCGCACCAGCGCCAACAGCGGCGCGGCAGGCCGGCGGTAGGCATCGAAAGAGCCCAGCGACCACATCGGACCGTCCGATTGAAAGACGAATCGCGCGGCGCCGGCCATGAGCGCCGAGATGCCGGCTGAAGCGCCGACCAGCGGCACCTCCGATGTCGGATAGACGGCAAGGTGCAACGCCGAGCCCGCGACGGCGCCGACGGCCGCAAAGGCGAGAAAGCGGCCGGTCCCAAAGCGGCGTGCGACAGGGCTGCCGAAGGCTGCCAGCCATACGCAATTCAGCCCGACGTGGGCCCAGCCAGCATGCAGCAGCGCGTAGGTGACGAAACTCCATACCCGGGCGCCCTCGCCGAAGCCGACGAGGCCGGTAAAGACATCGGGGTGCGTTTCACGCAGTGGAATGAAGGCGAAATCGAGCAGAACCTGAAGTTCGGCGTCGGCGCTGAGGAGCCACTGCTGCCCGGCCTGAATAGCCAGCATCAGCGCGATCAGCGCGGTGATGACCGGCGGGAGATTGAAGATCGGCTGCCGCGTGCCAGGCGAATGGGGATTGGGAAAGGGCGCGTTCATTCGGAGAGAGGGGTCCATGGGCAGGCGAAGAACAGCCCCGCCTATGTAATGCGTCGCGACCGGCCGGTCACCCAGCGTTTTGCGCGCCGTCGGGGCCCAGTCGATGGCACAGCGCCTGCAACCTCGAGGGCAGCAGGGAATTCGGGCCGGCATTATGTCCCGATCCTGAACAGCGCTGCCGACGGCGGGGCGGCCGGGCGTCAGAGAAGCGGCGCATTGTGGGACGGGGCGTTAAGTATGAAGCACGCTACATCGCGCGAGCTTTACGAGTACTGGAATCGGGTTCGCGGGAGCGAGCGGGCGCCCCATCGTGGCGCGATCGAGCCGAGTGACATCCGGCGGATTCTTGCCGACACTTTCATCCTTGAGGTGGCCGACCGGGAGACGCACCTCGTGCGCCTGGCGGGGACGCGCGTGTGCTCGATCTACTGTCGCGAACTCAAGGGAAGCAACTTCTTCGACCTTTGGGATGCCGGTGACCGTGCGGCCATGCAGACGCTCGGCGCCGCGGTCACCGAAGACGGCGCGGCGGCGGTGGTGACGATCGAGGCCAAAACCGGCCGGGCGCAGTCGGTCGCGGCGGAACTCCTGCTCATGCCGCTGCGCCACAGCGGCCCGTCCTTCGATCGTGTGCTGGGCAGCCTGGCTGTGCTCGAGCGCCCCTATTGGCTCGGCAACGAGGCGGTGGAGCAGCAGACGATCGCGAGCCTCAGGCTGATCTGGCCGGATTCGGCGCCACGCTTCGGCCGGCGCAAGCACGACCTCGCGAATATCAATTCCTCGTTCGAGAATACCGGCTCATTCGGCAATGCAGGCCCGAAGGTCGTCGCAATGCCGCCGCCGAATGCGCGCCGGCGCAAGCATCTGTTCATCGTGGACGGTGGCAAGCCTTAGTTTCGCTGGCTCGGGGCCGCCGGCGTTACCGCTTGTTAACCGCAAGAGAGCAATGTGGCGCTACCTCTAACACCCGGCCCCCTGCGCTTGCGATGGCTGTTGCGCCTCAAAGTTTCCGACAGCGGTCGCTGATCCGCCAGCACGACCGGCGACGCAATCAGCGCGTCACGGTGAGTTTGCTCGGCCGCTTCATGCTCGAGGACCGGCGGGAGTTTCCCTGCCAGACGCAGAATATGTCGCCCGGATCGCTGGCCCTGACCACGCCGATCAGCGGTCGCGTCGGCGAGCGGGTTGTCGCCTATATCGATCACGTCGGACGGGTCGAAGGCCAGATTTCGCGCACCTTTGAAGGCGGGTTCGCGATGACGATCATCGCCACGGCGCGGAAGAAGGACAAGCTGGCGGCGAAGCTCACCTGGCTCGCCAACCGCCACGAACTCGACCTGCCGGAAGACCGGCGTCACGACCGCGTCTCGCCGAACGTCTCGGTGGTGACCCTGTCGCTGCCCGACGGCCGGCAGTATTCGGCGCGCGTCATCGACATGTCGCTGTCGGGCACGGCAGTCTCGGCCGAGGTGAAACCGCCAGTGGGTTCCCCGGTCCTGGTGGGCAAGGTCAAGGGGACGGTGGTCCGTCATTTCGACGAGGGCGTCGCGATCGAATTCGTGACCCTGCAGACGGCAAGTTCGCTGGAACAGAACCTGTCCTAGCGCAAGCCCAGCGGCGAAAAGCAGGCAAACCAACACTTTCGGACGGCGAGTGGTTAAGCGTTCGTGACGCGGTTGCCGCGTTTTGTCTGCTGCCGTTTGATGCGAAATAAAACCCTTTATGCGAAAGTGCTCCCAGGGTCGGGGAGCGTAGAATGCGTTTGTATCGAGTAATAGAGCTCGCGGTTACGTTCGGATTACTTGCGAGTGTTTGCAGCCCCACGGGGCCGGCTGCGGCGGGCGGGCGCGACAGCGCCGGGCAGGAATTCATGGTGACCGCGGGGCATACGTCGCAGCCCATCGGGCACTACGACTTCTGCAGGCGCTACGCGCGGGAATGCTCGGTTCGCAGTTCGGCGATTGCGCGGGTGCAGCTCACGCCGCAACTATGGAGCGAGCTGGTCAACGTCAATGCGTCGGTCAATCTCGCCATCGAACCGGCGACGGATCAGGAGGTTTACGGCGTCCCCGAGTATTGGGCCTATCCCACGACCCGGGGTGACTGCGAGGACCTGGTGCTGCTCAAGCGGCGCGATCTGATCGAAATGGGTTGGCCGGTCGGCGCCCTGCTCATCACGGTCGTTCGCCAGAGGAACGGCGAAGGCCACGCGGTGCTGACGGTCACGACGGATCGCGGCGACTTCATCCTCGACAGCCTGCAACCCGTGGTGCGGCTCTGGAATGAGACCGACTATCAGTACGTGAAGCGACAGTCGCAGTTCAACAGCGGGCAATGGGTGGCCATCGACGATGCCCGTACGACACTGGTGGGGAGCCTGACGCAATAGACGCCGAACCGGCGCGAGACTGAGAATTTAAAAACGTTTCAAGGAACCTGGACCTGGTCGCGTCCCACCCCCCGTCCCAAGATCAGGTCCTTGAGAGCCGGCCCCCGCCCCGGGGCCGGCTCACTTTTTTGCCAAGCACGCGTACCTAAATGTGCGACCTTCCAAGCGAGGGCCGGGCAATGCTCGATCACGACATCCAGCCGATTGCAGACACAGGCCAGCAACGGGACGATCGCGACCGGCGGCCGGATAGCGCCGGCGATCCGGCGCTCCTTGACGCCTATTCCGCCGCAGTGATTGACGTGGTCGAGCGCGTCGGGCCAGCCGTTGTGCGCGTCGATACCCGGCGCGGCGGCGACCGCGGCCGGGGCGGCATCGGTTCCGGTGTCGTGCTTTCGCCGGACGGATTGATCCTCACCAACAGCCACGTCATCGCCGGGGCACCCGCCATTCGCATCACCGACCCGGATGGGCACGACAGCGATGCGCAGCTCATTGGAGAAGATCCCGACACCGACCTCGCGCTGATCCGGGCCACCGCTGCGCGCGACCTGCCGGCGGCGGCGCTGGGCGATTCGTCCCAGTTGAGACGGGGTCAAGTGGTCGCGGCGATCGGCAATCCGCTCGGATTCGATTGGACGGTGACGTCCGGCGTGGTGTCGGCGCTGGGCCGCTCGCTGCCGACCAGTACGGGGCGCCTGATCGAAGACGTGATCCAGACGGACGCCTCGCTCAACCCCGGCAACTCCGGCGGGCCGCTGGTCTCAACACGCGGCGAGGTCATCGGCATCAACACGGCCGTCATCCCCGGCGCCCAGGGCATCAGCTTCGCCGTCGCCAGCAATACCGCGCGCTTCGTGCTGGCGGAGCTCATCCGCCACGGTCGCGTCCGGCGGGCATTCCTTGGCGTGACCTCTGAAACGGCTCCCGTGCCGCGGCGGCACGCTCTGGCCGCCGGCATCGACAACGCCTCGGGGGCACGATTGACTTCAGTCGACCAGGGCGGTGCGGCCGCCTCGGGCGGCTTGTTGACGGGCGACCTCATCGTCTCCCTGGCTGGTCAGCCGGTCGGCGGCGTGGGCGATCTGGTGCGGCTGCTCGACGCCGAGCGCATCGGACGCGCGGTGCCGGTGATGGCGCTGCGACTGGGACGACTGCGCGAATTTTCGGTCACGCCGACCGAGCGGCCGACCAAGCCTCGCGCTAAAGCAGGGCGCTGAGGCCGGCCGCAAAGCGGCGCCAGTTGCCGGCATAGTGGACGGCGGATTTGCGGTTTCGCTCGATTTCGTCGGGCGTCAGCGGGCGGATGACCTTTCCCGGAACGCCAACGACAAGCGAACCCTGCGGAATTTCACGTCCCTCCGGCACCAGAGCGCCGGCGCCGATGAGGCAGTTGTCGCCGACGCGGGCTCCGTTCAGCACGATTGCGCCCATACCGACCAAAACATTGTCGCCGATGGTCGCGCCGTGGACGATGGCACGATGACCGATCGTGCAGCCCGTGCCGATGAGGGCGGGAAAGCCCGGGTCGGTGTGGACCATCACGTGTTCCTGAAGATTGGAGTCGCGACCGACGACAATTGGTTCGCCGTCGCCACGCAGCACGGTGCCGAACCAGATGCCGACACCCGATGCAATATTCACCCTGCCAATCACGCTCGCGTCCGGGGCGAGCCACCACTCGCCGGCCGGCGGCAGCTCGGGCGCGATGCGATCCAGCGCATAGATGGGCATGACGAACCCCGCGGTGCTCGCGTCAGGTGAAAGTGCTTCGGACCTGAAAGACGAGATCAACCACCAGAATGCCCGAGCACACGCTCCATAACAGCGCGACAGCTATTCCGGCGAAGATCGCGCTGAGACCCTGGCGGGTCGTCGGCCGGTTGCGAATGACGATGTCCATGACGATTGCCGGACCGCTGACTGCACAGAACAGGAAGGTGGCAATCGAAGCGATCCATCCCTGGCCGAGCAGCGCAAAGCGAGCCGGCTCACGTGTCATCATCTTGAAAAAGCTGGCCGCGATGCCGGACGAAACAAACCCGACCGCGGCGCAATAAGCTACCAACATACCGTCGCGCACCACCGCTTACTCCCTACGCCGCCTGTCCCGCGCGGGCACTGCACCTGCCCCGTTGAGATGGCTTTGCAACGCGCGTACCGTCAGAAAGCAGTTTGATTCGCGGCAGTAACCACATGGAATTGCTGCGCTTCCTGAACTCGACTGGCGGGGTCCAGAATGGTTGATGTCCCGTTAAGACACAAGTCCATTCCTTCCGGCCGCGCGCCAGCCTGGGCAGGCCCGCCTCCTTTGAAACGCTCGATCGGGAGGCGCGCGGCATTCGGAGCGGTTCTCGCCGCGGCGGCCATCGCTGGCGGGGCGTTTTACCTGCACGATGCGCAACAAGACGGGCCCGACCTCGTTACCAGCCGCGAACCGGTGAGCTTCATGGTAGCGGGACACACGCTGGTGCTGCCGGCCAACACACTGCGGACGGCCACACTGCGACACGGCGGGCCAACTACGCAGATCGGCATCGTGCTGCACTGGCCGGAACTCACCGGCTACTCAGACCGTAGCGCTGCCGACTTCACCAGCGGCGACCCGCGGGCGCCGATCGTCTATGCCACGATCAGCCCGCAGCAGGCGCCCCTCGATGCAACGGCGCGGCTGGACACAGTCTATTCGCGATTTTTCACGGGCAAGGCGCTGCCAGGGCCGGCCGGGCTGGTAGGACGGGCGCTCAGCGCCGATTCCGGCTTCGGCGGCGAGGTCCTCTACTTCATGCCGTCCGGCGCACAGCCGTTTGTGGCGCGGTGCCTCGCGACGGAGACGCCGGAGGTGCCGGCGACCTGCCTGCGGGACATCAACTTCGCCGGCAACCTGACGCTGCTCTATCGCTTCGACCGCAGCCTACTCGGCCAATGGCAACTGCTCGAGGCCGGCATGCGCCGGCTCGCCACCAACGCACTCGCGCGCTGACCTCTATTCGAGGTCGATGTCCAGAATTGCCATGGTGAAATTGTAGGACAGGTCACCGTCCTCGTCGTCGCGATAGATGACACCGACGAACTCGTCGTCGATGTACAACTCCGCGGAATCGCTCTTCTGCGGACGCTGCCTGACCTGCATGGACGGCATGTTGAACCGCTTGCGGAAGAACGTTTCGAGTTTCTGGATCTCTTTTCGATCCACGATCTAGCCCCTTACGCGGTTTCAGCCGCTGTCAAACGTCTGGTCCATGACTTGCGCGGCCGCGGCGCTGCCACCAATCCGGCCGACCTCGCGCGCAGGCACCCCGGCCACCGTCGTAAACGGCGGAACGGAATGCAGCACCACGGAGCCAGCGGCCACCTTAGCACCCTCGCCGATCTCAATGTTGCCAAGAATTTTGGCGCCGGCACCGATCAGGACGCCGCGGCGAATCTTGGGATGACGGTCGCCCTGCTCCTTGCCGGTGCCGCCAAGGGTCACATCCTGCAGGATCGAGACATCATCGTCGATCACCGACGTGCGTCCCACAACCAGGCCGGTGGCGTGGTCGAGGAAGATGCCGCGTCCCATGGGCGCAGCCGGGCTGATGTCGGTCTGAAAGATCGCCGATGAACGCGACTGCAGGTAAAGCGCAAAATCGCGGCGACCGCGCGTCCACAGCCAGTGCGCGAGGCGGTGGGTCTGAATGGCGTGGAAGCCCTTGAAGTAAAGCACCGGCTCGATACGGCGATCACAGGCGGGATCGCGATCATAGACGGCGGCGATGTCGCTGCGCATCTTGCGTCCGATGTCGGGCTCGCCGGCGAGCGCCTCATTGTAAGCCAGACGGATGACCTCCGCGCTGACAACCGCCGTATCGAGCCGCTGGGCGACGCGATGAATGACGGCGTCTTCCAGCCGGTCGTGGTTCAAGACGGTGGCGTAAACGAAGCTCGCGATGGCCGGATCGGCCGCAACGATACGCTCGGCCTCGGCCTTCACATCCGCCCAGATGGGATCGACCTGGCGCAGCGCCTCGTGCGAGGAAACCTTTGCGGACATGGATCGCCTGAACTGAAACCTGAAACCTGAAACCAAGAACCGCTACGAGGCGGCAGAAAGCTAGCATGCCGGCGGCGGGGCAGCCACCCGACCGGCGATACCGTGCTTAACACCAGGGTCTTAAACAATCCAAAAGCCTGGCGCGGCAAAGAGTTCCGGTTGGCTATCACCTAGGATGGCGGGCAAGGAAATCCAGCACTCCGGCCTTGAAGCCGCGGTCGCCGGTTGCCAGCATGTGGTCGCGGTTTTCTATGTCGAGGGCCTCGGCACCCGGAATGAGCGCCGCCAGGGCCTGGGCGGAGCCGGCTACCGTATCCTTGGTGCCGACGGCGACCAGCGTGGGCGCGCGAATGCCGCGGACCTCGTTTTCGCCCAGCCGCTGGCGCTGGCCGAATATGCATTTGGCGAGAGCGGCTCGGTCGCTGCGCGTCTGCTCGGCAAACTTGCGGTAGGCACGGCCGACATCAGTGGTGATGTCTTCCAGTGCGGGCGCCTCGAGGGCAGCCGCGATTGCCTCCTCGCCGCCGATCCCGGCGATGAGGTTGATACCCATGCCGCCGATGACGAGCGTGTGCACCAGTTCGGGATGGCGCACTGCCAGCATGGCGGCGATACGACCACCCATCGAGTAGCCCATGACGTCGGTCGGAGCGATGGCGAGATGGCGGATGAGGTTGGCCGCATCCTTGGCCATGATTGCGGGGCTGTAGTCGGCCACCGCGTACAGCTTTTCGCTCTGCCCATGACCGCGGACGTCCATCGCAACGACGCGGCGGCCAGCGGCCGTCAAGGTGGTGACCCAGTTGGTTGCCTGCCAATTGACCGCATAATTGGAACCGAAGCCATGAATGAGAAGGATCGGCGCCCCCTCGCCGAGATCGACGTAGGCGATATCGACGCCGTTTGACGAGAAATGCTGCATCAGGGCTCTCAGGTGTCCGGAAAGATCTACGAGCGCAAGCTCGTTGGCCGATTTTCGCCGGAAGCACATCGCTTGCCGGCCAACCGAGGGCCGATATAGAGCAGTTGCGTGCGGGCGTGGCGAAACTGGTAGACGCAACGGACTTAAAATCCGTTGGGCGTAAGCCCATGAGGGTTCGACCCCCTCCGCCCGCACCAGTTTTGACAACGGCCGCTGGCAAACGATACTTCACGGCGGAGCGCGGCCCGGGAGACGGGCGGCGCCGGACACCCACGAGCAACAATGCCTTCCCTGGTTGCGGCGTTCCCGCGGTTCACGGTCGAGGACTGGCGCGCGGCGGTCGCGGGCGCGAAGTCGGGCGCCGGAGACGCCACGGCGCTTGCCGCCGCGATCGAAAATCACGCGCTCTTTGCCCGCAAGATACGCGGCACGCCGATCGCAGGGCGCCTCGCCGGCGCGCGGGCAGCCATCATCCAGCGCAGCGGCAGCCTCGATGCGGCGGTGCTGGCCGAGGAGATCGCGGGCGGCGCCAACGGCGTCGACATCTCATTGCCCGGAACGCTGCATCCCCTCGGACCAAACATTGCCGGAGGCCAGGCGCGCGCAACGTTTGCAGCCATCGCTGATACACTGCCCGACGGCTTTACACTGCGTATCGACGCGGGCGGCGCGAACCTCCAAACCGGGGCCTCGTTCGAGGTGAGCGCGCTGTATGAGCTTGCGGCGGCGAAGCACGCCCGGCTCGTTTTCACGTTTGACCCGGTGGCTGCAGCGGCAATGGGGCGCGGCGCAACGAGCGTTGCCGAGGCGCTGGCCGCCACGGCGGACGCGCTCGACGCGCACGGAATCGAAGGCGCGATTGCAAGCGCCGACGGGCGCATCTGGCATGCCGCTGGCGCGACCGAAGAACAGGAGCTTGCCGCCGTTCTCGCGACCTACGTGGCACACCTCAGGGCCGTGCCGGAACCGGGGCGGATCGAGATTGAGCTGGCGACTGACGCCGACCAGTTTCGCAGCATGGCGAAGCTCCGCGCTATGCGGTTGCTCGCTGCGCGCGTCTCGGAGACCTCCGGACTGTCGTCCACGCCACGCATCCACGCGGAGACGGCGTGGCGAATGATGAGCGCGGTCGACACCGACACCAATATCCTGCGCACGACCGTGGCGGCATTTGCGGCAATCGTCGGCGGAGCGGATTCGCTGACGGTGCTGCCGCACGACTGCCTGACCGGCAGCAGCGTGGAGGCGGCGCGGCTGGCGCGCAATACGCAGATCATTCTCACCGACGAAGCGAACCTTCACCGGGTCGCCGACCCGGCCGCCGGTTCGGGCGCCCTCGAGGCACTGACCGGGTCGTTCGCCGAAGGCGCGTGGAGACGGTTCCAGCGCATCGAAACCGAGGGCGGCATACTTGCCGCGCTTGCGCACGGCGAACTCCTCAACCAGATCGCGGAAGCGCAGGCGGCGCGGTTGCAGCGTGGCCGATCCAGCTCAGCGACCCTCGTCGGTGTGAACGCCTACCGCGCAAACGGGCAGGCCTCGCCGAAGGTGAGCGCAGAGCGGGCGCCCATCGGCCGGGTGACAACGCTCACCTTGCAACGGCTCAGCGAAGATTTCGAGTGAGGAACGCGTGAAGCAACGCAGTCTCCCCGACTTCGCTCACGTACCCTGGCGGGCACCGCCCTCGCCGCTGGCGATCGGCGGCGCGCCGTGGCAAACGCCGGAAGGGATTTCGGTCAAGCCGGCCTATACGGACTTTGACCTCGGCGGCGTCGATTTCCTCGATACGTGGCCGGGTCTGGCACCCTACGTCAGGGGGCCATATCCGACCATGTACCTGGAGCAGCCATGGACGGTGCGCCAGTACGCCGGCTTCTCGACGGCAGAGGAGTCCAACGCCTTCTACCGGCGCAATCTCGCCGGCGGGCAGAAGGGCCTCTCGGTCGCCTTCGACCTGCCGACGCACCGCGGCTACGATTCCGACAATCCGCTGGTGGCCGGCGATGTTGGAATGGCCGGCGTGGCGGTCGATTCGATCTACGACATGCGGACGCTGTTCGAGGGGATTCCGCTCGCGACGACCAGCGTATCGATGACCATGAACGGCGCGGTGCTGCCGGTGCTCGCGCTCTACATCGCGGCGGCCGAGGAACAGGGCGCGGCGCAGGCCGGGCTCGCCGGGACCATACAGAACGACATCCTCAAGGAGTTCATGGTCCGCAATACGTACATCTATCCGCCCGGACCATCGATGCGGATCGTCGCCGACATCATCGCCTACACGACGGCAAACATGCCGAAGTTTAACCCGATCTCGGTGTCGGGCTATCACATGCAGGAGGCCGGGGCGACGGTCGACCTCGAACTCGCCTACACGATCGCAGACGGCCTGGAATATGTGAAGGCGGCGCTCGGCGCCGGGCTGCCCGTTGACCGCTTCGCGCCGCGCATCTCGTTCTTCTTCGACATCGGCATGAACTTCTTCATGGAGGTGGCGAAACTCCGAGCGGCGCGGCTGCTCTGGGCCAAGCTGATGACAGAGCGCTTCCAACCGCAAGACGCGCGCTCGCTGATGCTGCGCACGCACTGCCAAACCTCGGGGTGGTCGCTGGCAGCGCGCGATCCGCAGAACAATATCGTGCGCACGATGGTCGAAGGTATGGCGGCGACCGACGGACATACCCAATCGCTGCACACCAATGCGCTTGACGAGGCGCTGGCGCTGCCCACCGACCAGACCGCGCGCATCGCCCGCAATACGCAGCTTGTGCTGCAGCATGAAGCGGGCACCACCCGGCTGATCGACCCGTGGGGCGGCTCATACTACGTCGAACGGCTGACCGCCGACCTTGTTGCCCGCGCGCTCGATCACATCGCCGAAATTGACAGGCTCGGCGGCATGGCCAAGGCGATCGAGGCCGGCCTGCCGCAGAAACGAATCGAGGAAGCGGCGGCGCGCACGCAGGCCCGCCTCGACACCGGCGATCAGGTGATGGTCGGCGTCAACCGGTACGTCGTCCGAGATGAAGCGCCGCTGAAGGTGCTCAAGGTCGACAACACGGCCGTGCGCGCGGCGCAGGTGGCAAAGCTGAAGAAACTGAGGGCCGAGCGCGACGTGGCAACTACAAATGCGGCGCTGGCGGCGCTGACCCATGGCGCCAAGGGCGACGACAACCTGCTTGCGCTCGCCATTGCGGCGGCGCGCGCACACGCCACCGTCGGTGAAATGAGCGATGCGCTCGAAGCAGCGTTCGGGCGATACGCAAAACGACCTGCGGTCACCAGCGGCACTTACCGCCGCGCGGTGGGCGCTGCCGACGCTGCCTTCACCCGCGCCGCCGAGCGCATCCGCGCCTTCCGCAAGCGCGACGGCGGACCGCCGCGCATTCTCATCGCCAAGGTCGGGCAGGACGGTCACGACCGCGGACAGAAGGTGATCGCCACCGCCTTTGCCGATCTCGGCTTCCACGTGGACATGGGGCCGCTGTTCCAGTCGCCCGAGGAAGCAGCGGCGCTGGCGATCGAGAAGAACGTCCACATCGTCGGCATCTCGACGCTCGCCGCGGGGCACCTGACGCTGGTGCCCGCGCTGAAGCGCGCGCTCGAGGCCTCCGGGCGGCCGGATATCATGGTGGTCGCCGGCGGGGTAATCCCGCCACAAGACTGGAGCGCACTCTACGACGCCGGCGTGTCGGCCATCTTCAGCCCGGGGACGGCGCTTCCCGAAGCCGCGGAAAAGCTGATCGCCGACCTCAACCGGCGCCTCGGCTACGACCTGCCGGAAAAGGCGAACATCTAGGGATGTCCCAAAACGGGACATCCGGGGCGGCACGGATGTTGAGTGGCGGAGGCCAGTCTTCGTACTCGATCAAAGGTCCAAGCCCGTGGACAGACGCAGTTTTCTTGCCGGCGCCTTTGGCATCGCCGCCGCAACGCCGGCGCTCGCTGCTCTCAGCGACAACACCGCGCCCGACCTGCGCGGGACGCTCGACGGTGGTTACCCGATCGCGTCGACGGCCAATGAGGACCAGGTCGCGACCATCCAGGAGGCGCTGAACAAGGCGTCGGCCGAGGACCGCGAGGTGGTGTTGCCGGCAGGCACATTCTCGGTCGCCGAACTGGTGCTGCCCCGGCGGACCCGGCTTTCGGGCGTCTCGGGGTCGACGCGGCTTATCTTCAGCGGGGGCGCCAGCATGGTCACCGCCGACGGCGCCGAGATCGTCGACATCCGTGACATTGTCTTTGACGGCGCCGGCCAGTCGCTCGAGGACTACGTGCCCGCCCTCATCCACCTTTCGGGCTGCGACGGGGTGAACATCGAGAACTGCGTGGTGACGAACAGCGCGCGCGGCGGCATCGCGCTCGACCGTTCAGCCGGACGCGTGACACGCACTGTGGTCAATCACGTTCAGGATGCGGGCATCCGCTCCATCGAAGCGCGCGGGCTTGCGATCGCCGACAACACGGTTGAGGACTGCGGTAATGGTGGCATCCTGGTGCATCGCTGGACCGCGGGCGAGGACGGGACGATCGTCTCCGGCAACCGGGTGGCGCGAATTGCGGCGAGCGCCGGCGGCACCGGCCAGAACGGCAACGGCATCAACGTCTTTCGCGCGCACAGCGTGATGGTGACCAACAATCGCATCACCGACTGCGCGTTCACCGCGGTGCGCGCCAACGCGTCCAACAACGTACAGATCACCGGCAACAACTGCGCGCGCACGGGCGAGGTCGGTATCTATTCCGAGTTCGCGTTCGAGGGGGCGATGATCGCCAACAACATCATCGACGGCGCCGCGACCGGGATCAGCGTCGCGAACTTTCGCGAGGGCGGGCGGCTGGCGGTCGTCTCCGGCAACATGATCCGCAACCTCACCGGCAAGGGCCCCTACCCGGTCAACCCGCCGGGCTTCGGCATCGGCATTGCCATCGAGGCCGACGCGGCCGTGACCGGCAATGTTATCGACGGGGCGCCGCTGTTCGGCATCCAGGCCGGCTGGGGGCCGTATCTTCGCGACGTGACGGCGACGGCCAACGTCATCCGCAATGCACCGCTTGGCATCGCCGTCTCGGTTGTCGACGGTGCTGGCTCGGCAGTGATCAGCGACAACATGATCGCCGGCGCCAGCAAGGGCGCAGTGGTCGGCATGCGCTGGGGCGATACGGCAACCGGCGATCTCGCACTCTCGGGCGCCGGGCGCTATCCGCAACTTCTGGTCGAGCGCAACCGCGTCAGCTAGGCGCCGCCGCCTTCAGCATCGCGATCAAGTCGGCGGCCGGGCGGACTTCCCCGGCAGCCCCTCCGGCACGCGTCAGAATTTTCGCGTTGAGACGCGCCGCCAGCGCTTCGCCGATACTGCCGCGGAGCACGAGGAACGCCGCGATGACGGCGGCCATCGCGACCTCGGCGGCGCGACCGGCCCCGTCGTCACACTTCAGGGCGATGCCGAGGCCCAGTTCCGGAAACGCAGCGCAGTAAACACCTTCGGCGCCGCCCTTGACGAACAGGCGCCTGCCAAATGACGCCTGCACCTCGGTATCGAAGCGGCCGGTCCCGGCGATCATGAAGGGTTCCGCAGCGCATGCCGAGATCAGGCGGCGCGCCGCAGCCGCGCGGGCGGGTGCAAGGCCGCGGCCCGCCACCATGCGGGCGAATCCGAGCGCGAGATTTTTCAGCGGGATGGCGTAGGCCGGGATCGAACACCCATCCACCGCCGGCGTGCCGAGATCGGCGCCGGTCACATCGGCGAGCGCGGCGGTGATTGCCCGCTGCGCCGGGTGGTCGGGACGGACATACCCGCTCGGATCGGCACCCAGCGCACAGGCCAGGCAGATGAAGCCGGAATGCTTGCCCGAACAGTTATCGTGGATGCGGCCCCACGGCTCGCCGGCGCGCACCAGGGCATCGGCCGACGCGCTGTCCAGCGGCGCGTGGCCGCCGCATTCGAGGTCGGTCTCGGCGCGGCTGGCGGCGGCCAGCATCGCACGCGCCGTCGCGACATGACGCGGCTCGCCGTTGTGCGAGGAGCAGGCAAGTGCAAGCTCAGCGTCGCCGAAGCCATAGCGATCGGCGGCGCCGCTCTCGACCAGCGGTAACGCCTGCATCGACTTGACCGCCGAGCGCGGAAACACGCGCCGCTCGATATCGCCGATGGCGACGACAGGACGGCCGTCGGCATCGACGATCACCAGCGCGCCGCGATGGACGCTTTCAATCGTGCTGCCGCGTGTGACCTCGACCAAAACCGGATCGCTCATCGGGAAATCCATTGACCAAGACGGGTGAGCGCCTCGTCGAGAACCTCATCCTTCTTGGCGAAGCAGAAACGGACGAAGGTTGCGGGCGGCTCGGTTTCATAGAAGGCGGAAACGGGGACGGCAGTGACGCCGGCCTCGACCGTCATCAGACGGCAGAGCTCGACGTCGCCGACATTGAGGCGCAGTGGCGCGACGTCGGCGGTGATGAAATAGGTACCCTGGCATGGCACGACGCCGAAGCCGAGACGCGCGAGGCCGGCGGCGAAGCGGTCGCGCTTGGCTTGCAAGGTGCCCGCGAGATCGCGGTAATAGGCATCATCCTTGCCGAGCCCATAGGCCACCGCGCGCTGCAGATTGGGCGGCGTGGTGAAGGTCGTGAACTGATGTGCCTTGGCGATCGGGTCGAGCAATGCGGGCGCGGCGGTAACGTAGCCCACCTTCCAGCCGGTGAGCGAGAAAGTCTTCCCGGCCGAGCCAATGCGGACCGTCCGCTCGCGCATGCCCGGAAGGCTCATCAAGGGGATGTGCCTGCGGTCGTCGAACAGGATGTGCTCGTAAACCTCGTCGCAAATGGCATAGGCATCGTGGGCGACGGCCAGCTCTGCGATGAGAGCGAGTTCGTCGCGGGTGAAAACGCGGGCGGCAGGGTTCAAGGGATTGTTGAGGAGCACCGCCTTGGTCTTCGGGCCGAAGGCAGCGGCGAGCGCCTCACGATCGAGCGACCACAACGGCGGTTCGAGACGCACCACCTTCGCCGTGCCGCCGGCGCGGCGGATCAGCGGAAGGTAGCAATCGTAGAGCGGCGCGAAGACGACGACCTCGTCCCCCGGCTCGATCAGCGCCGCCACGCAGTCCGAAAGCGCCTCGGTCGCACCCGAGGTGACAAGCACCTCGCGCTGCCAGTCGACCTCAAGGCCATAGAAGCGACGGATCGATTCAGCAACGACCCGGCGCAACTCCGGGACCCCCATCATGGGCGGATACTGGTTCAGGCCGGAGACTATCTCGCTTGCCGCGCGCGCCTTTACGTCGGCCGGGCCATCGACGTCGGGAAAGCCCTGCCCGAGGTTGATCGCCTTGTTTTCCATCGCCAGCCGCGACATCACCTCGAAGACAGTCGTCGGCAAGCCGGTGTAGATGGAATTGGTTGACCGCATCTTGGGGGCGCTTTGATCGGGACGGCGACCATATGAGCGGTGCGGCCGCGAAGCAAGAAAAGTGCGCGCGGCACAAGATTTGTCGCCGCGAAGGCCTTCCTGAGGTTGTCACAGACCGCCGATAGGGCTTACCAAGGGTGCCCGGACCGGTGCTGGCCACCGCCGGACTCTCAATAATGGCACCAGCCCCGGGGGACAGGGCCGGAATGATCAATCACCTCGTCAACGACGTCGCCGACGGCGTGCAAACGATCCGCTTCGACCGCCTCGAAGAGGAGAATGCGCTGACTTCGGCGATGTGCGAGGCTACGGCCGATGCCATCGCTTTCGGCGAGAGCTCGTCGCGGGTCCGGGTGATCCTTATCATGGGCAGCCCGGGCATCTTCACTTCCGGCCACGACCGCGCCGAGCTTGCGGCGTTCGCCGACGAAGGCGTCTTCGGACAGGCGGTTATCCGGCTCACCAAGACGCTGGCGCAGATCGACAAGCCGGTCGTGGCGGCGGTCGACGGGCCGGTATTCGGCTTCGGCACCACGCTGCTCCTGCTTTGCGACTACGTGGTGGCGAGCGAGTGGGCGAGCTTCGCGGCGCCGTTCGTGGATATCGGACTGACGCCCGATGCCGGCTCGAGCCTGCTCGCGCCGCGGCTGCTCGGCTATCACCGGGCCTTCGGGCTGATGGTGGTGGGCGACCACCTTGATGCGCGGCAGGCGCGCGAGGCGGGACTGGTCAATCGCATCGTGCCCCCAGAAGAGGTTGAAAGCGCCGGCCGGGACGTCGCTTACGCGATCGCCGCCAAGCCACCCGAAGCGGTTCGCGCGGCGCGGCGGTTGATGCGCGGGGAGCGACGGGAAGTGGCGCAGCGCATCGACCAGGAAGCGGCGAGCTTCGTCGAACTTTTGAAGTCGCCGGCGGCACGTGATGCGCTGCAGGCGCATATCGACAAGGTGCGCTGAACCGCGCGAGGCTTCCCCCCAATTCGGCACGCCGGCCGTGCCAGGGCAGTGATACAGGCGGCAGCGAGCGGTACGAGAGGGATCGTGGCCACACTTCTCATCGAAGACCCGGTCTTTCGGCAGCACCGCGTGCCGCGCGGCCATCCGGAACGGCCGGAGCGGCTGGCCGCCATCGGTTCGGCGCTTGCCGCGCCGGAATTCTCGACGCTGGTGCGCGACGAGGCGACCAGCACCGACCTTGAGCACATTCTATCGGCGCACACCGAGGAGTACGTACGGACGCTGCGCGGCCTCATCCCGTCGGAAGGGATCGCGCAGATCGAAGAAGACACCTACCTCAGTCCCGACAGTTTTTCGGTCGCGCTCTGCGCCGTCGGCTCGGCGTGTCGCGCGGTCGACGCCGTGATCGAAGGGCGCGCCACCAACGCCTTCGTCGCCTGCCGCCCTCCCGGACATCACGCCGAAGCCGACCGGCCGATGGGCTTCTGCCTGTTCAACAACGTTGCCATCGCTGCACGCCGCGCCCAGCGCAAACACGGAATGGAGCGCGTCGCGATCGTCGACTGGGACGTTCATCACGGCAACGGGACGCAGGCGATCTTCTGGTCCGACCCGACCGTGCTCTACGCCTCCACCCACGAAATGCCGCTCTATCCCGGCACCGGAGCGGCGTCGGAGACGGGCGTTGGAAATATCTTCAACGCACCGCTTTCCGCCGGAGCGGACGGCGCCGCGTTTGCCGCGGCGATGCGGGACAATATCCTGCCCGCCATCGACGCCTTTGCACCTGACCTCATTCTCATTTCGGCCGGATTCGACGCGCACTGGCGCGACCCGCTGGCCTCGCTCAACCTCAAGGAGGAGGATTTCGCCTGGGCGACGGAGGCGGTGATGCAGATTGCGGCCCGACGCTGCGGAGCGCGGGTCGTCAGCCTGCTGGAAGGCGGCTATGATCTGACCGGACTGGCCCAATCGGTGGCCGCGCACGTGGCGACGCTGATGACGGCGTGACGGGAAAAAGCGATGCCGGGACGAACAATGGCTGAAAGCAAGGGCGCGAACGTCGTGGCGATCGATGAGCTGAGCTTCGAGAAGGCGCTGGCCGAGCTCGAACAGATCGTCGGTCGACTGGAGCGGGGCGACGTGCCGCTCGCCGAATCGATCGCGATCTACGAACGTGGCGAGGCGCTGAAGACGCGCTGCGCGGCCCTGCTCAAGGAGGCGGAAGCCCGGGTCGAGAAAATCCGCCTGTCGCCGGACGGCAAGCCGGCGGGCCTCGATCCGCTCGACGGGGAGTAGGGTCGCCCGCACCCACCATGCTGCGCATGGTCCGCCGTCCTTCGGCCGAGGAGGGATGGGGTCCCCCACTGCACCGGCGGCGGGGACCCTATATTTTGCGGGAAACCCGGAGTTCGCCATGCGCCTTCCCCTGCCTGATCCCGAGTTTGGCGACGTCGCAGCCGCCGACGCCATCGACACGATCATCGTTCCCAGGCTGCGCGATATCGGCGCCTTCACTGTCAAACACTCGCTGCCGGCGGCGCAGCGCCAGATGGTCGGGCCGTTCATTTTTCTCGACCACTTCGGCCCGGCCGAAATGATCTCGTCGGAGAAATTCGACGTGCGCCCGCACCCGCACATCGGGCTCGCGACCGTCACCTATCTCTATGACGGGGCGATCGTGCATCGCGATTCGATCGGCAGTCGGCAGGCGATCCGCCCCGGCGACGTGAACTGGATGACCGCCGGGCGCGGCATCGCGCATTCCGAACGCGGGCCGGAGGAACTGCGCGGCCAGACGGTGCGCTCCTACGGCTTCCAGATGTGGGTCGCATTGCCCAAGGACAGGGAAGAGGCAACACCCAGTTTCTTCCATCACGGCAAAGACGCACTGCCGCTGATCGAGGGCGACGGCGCCAGCGTCCGGCTTGCGGTCGGATCGCTCTATGGCGAGCGCGCGCCCGCAGCGACGTTCACCGAGATGTTCTTCGCCGACGTGACACTGGCCGCCGGGGCTGCGCTGCCGCTCGATGCCACCCACGAGGAACGGGGCGCCTATCTTGCCGAGGGAACGGTGGAGATCGGCGGCGACCGGTTCGAGCCGGGTCGGCTCATCGTCTTCAAGCCCGGCGCGGGCATGGCGATCCGGGCAATTTCTGCGGCGCGGCTCATTCTGCTCGGCGGCGAACCGATGGATGGGCGGCGCCACATCTGGTGGAATTTCGTTTCCTCGTCGAAGGAGAGAATCGAGGCCGCCAAGGCCGACTGGAAGAACGGGCGTTTCGACAAGGTATTCGGCGACGAAAAGGATTTCGTTCCGCTCCCGGAATAAGCGCCATGTTCTCTGCCCCAAAAGCGTCCGTATTTCGCGTTTAAGAGGTTTTCGATCCCGGATGACGGGTGTAAGTCTACCCTTCGAGACGGCACTCTCAGCGGATTTCCCAGCATCTTGAGCGGCGACCTCGCGACCCCCCTGCTCGACCGGATTGAAACGCCGGACGACCTGCGCAAGCTGCCCGAATCGGCGCTGAAGCAGCTCGCCGACGAGCTTCGGCGGGAGACTGTCTCGGCGGTTTCGGTGACCGGCGGGCACCTCGGTGCCGGGCTTGGCGTCATCGAACTCACGGTCGCTCTGCACTATGTCTTCAACACGCCGCGCGACCGCCTGATCTGGGACGTCGGCCACCAGGCCTATCCGCACAAGATCCTGACCGGGCGGCGCGGCCGTATCCGGACGCTGCGGGCGCCCGGCGGGTTGTCCGGATTTACGCGGCGGGCGGAGAGCCAATACGATCCCTTTGGCGCGGGACACTCCTCGACCTCGATTTCGGCCGCACTCGGCATGGCGGTCGCCCGCGACATGAAAGGCGACGACAATCACGTCATCGCGGTGATCGGCGACGGGGCGATGTCGGCGGGCATGGCCTACGAGGCGATGAACAATGCCGGACACCTGAAGTCCCGGCTGATTGTCATTCTGAACGACAACGACATGTCGATCGCGCCACCGGTTGGCGCGGTGTCGGCACACCTCGCCCGCCTGGTTTCGGGCCGCGCGTACCGGCGTCTGCGCCAGTTTGCCAAGAACGCGGTCGGCTGGCTGCCGCGCTTCTTCCGCGACAAGGCGAAGCTGACCGAAGAGTTCGCCCGCTCGTTCATCACCGGCGGAACGATGTTCGAGGAGCTTGGCTTCTACTACGTCGGGCCGATCGACGGGCACAATCTCGATCACCTGCTGCCGGTGCTGAAGAATGTGCGCGACACGCGCAACGGGCCGATCCTGGTGCACGTCGTGACCAAGAAGGGCAAGGGTTACGGGCCGGCCGAGGCTTCGGACGACAAGTATCACGGCGTGACACGCTTCGACGTCGTCACCGGCAAACAGGCCAAGGCGGTCACGAACGCGCCCTCCTACACGCGCGTGTTCGCGGACGCGCTGATTGCCGAAGCCGAGAAGGACGAGCGCATCGTCGGGATTACAGCGGCTATGCCGGCCGGCACCGGGCTCGACCTGTTCGCTCAGCGATTCCCGCGGCGCATGTTCGACGTTGGCATTGCCGAGCAGCATGCCGTGACCTTTGCTGCCGGACTTGCGGCAGAGGGCCTCAAACCGTTCGCGGCGATCTACTCGACCTTCCTGCAGCGTGCCTACGACCAGGTCGTCCACGACGTCGCCGTGCAGAAACTGCCGGTCCGCTTTGCCATCGACCGCGCCGGTTTTGTGGGCGCCGACGGACCGACGCACGCGGGTTCCTTCGATGTGACCTACCTCGCCTGCCTGCCGAATTTCGTCGTGATGGCGCCGGCGGACGAGGCCGAACTCGTCCACATGGTGGCAACGGCGGTGGCGATCGGCGACCGCCCCTCGTCGCTGCGCTATCCGCGCGGCGAAGGCACCGGCGTGGCGCTGCCGAGCACCGGGGTGCCGCTCGCCATTGGCAAGGGCCGGGTCTTGCGCGAGGGCGGCAAGGTCGCAATCCTTTCCTTCGGTACGCGGCTGGCCGACGCGCTCAAGGCTGCCGCCGATCTCGAAACCTACGGACTGCCGACGACGGTTGCCGATGCGCGATTTGCCAAGCCGCTCGATACCGACCTCATCGACCGGCTGGCGCGCGAACACGAGGTGCTGATCACAGTCGAGGAGGGCGCCGTCGGCGGCTTCGCCGCGCAGGTGCTGGCTCATCTCGCGCGTACCGGCGCGCTCGAGCGCGGTATCAAGATCCGCACCCTGACCATGCCGGATAAATTTGTTGAACAAGGCAAGCCGGAGGCGATGATCGCCGGGGCTGGCCTCGATTCCGCCGGGATTGTTGCGGCAGTGTTCGCCGCGCTTGGCCGCGAGCACACCACGCCGGCGACCCGTCTCGCCTGATCTTGCCGCAGGGCCGCCCGGTGCGGGGCGGTTGAACGTCCGATGAAGTCCACACTGCGCCCGCTGTTCTCGATTCTGCTGGGGCTGCTTTTCCTGATCGTCGGTCACGGAATGCAGCTCACGCTCATTCCGCTGCGCGCCGGGGCGCTCGACTGGAGCAAGTTCGAGATCGGCGCGGTCGGCTCGTCGTACTATGTGGGCTACGTCTTCGGCTGCTTCGTGTCGCCCTACCTTATCCGCAGGGCCGGCCACATCCGCGCCTTTACGGTGCTGACCGCCACAGTGACGACGGCGATGCTTGCCCACGCGCTGTGGGTGGCATTCGTGCCGTGGCTGCTGTTTCGCCTGTTCCTCGGCGGCAGCCTCGCCGGGCTCTACATGATCCTCGAAAGCTGGGTGAACGACCGCGCCTCGAACGCCAACCGGGGCTTCGTGATGTCGTCGTACATCATGGTCAACTACGTGGCGCTGGCGATCGGCCAGTTCATGGTGACGCTGGCGGCGCCGACGGAATTCACGCTGTTCGCCGTGTCGGCGATGGCGATGTCGATTTCTGCCATCCCGCTGGCGCTCACCAGCCAGGCGCAGCCGGCGCCGGTCGCGGTCGTGAAGTTTCGTCCGCTCAGGCTCTACAAGTCGTCGCCGGTCGGGCTGGTCGGCGCCAGCGTCGCCGGGATTGCGACCGGCGCGTTCTGGTCGCTCGGCGCCGTCGCGGCAGTGGGCGTGGGGCTGTCGGCGCGCGACGCGGCGATCTTCATGGGCATATTCACGACGACGGGTGCGGTGGCGCAGTGGCCGGTCGGCCGCATCTCGGACCACATCGATCGCCGGATCGTGCTGATCGCCATCCTGATCGCGGCGGCCGCGGTCGGCGTGCTGCTTGCGGCGCTGCCGCATGCGGAGTGGCTGTGGTTCGTCCTGGCCGGCTTCCTCGGTGCGGCGATGGCGCCGACCTATTCGGTAGCGGCCGCGCACGCTTACGATCATGCCGAGCCCGGCACCATGGTGGAAACCGCCGAGGGGCTGTTTGTGGCGAGCGCCTCGGGATCGATCGTGGGGCCGCTGGTCGCCTCCGCGCTGATGGACCATTTCGGTGCGCAGACGCTCTTCCTGTTCAATGCGGGCGTCCACGTGGCGCTCGCGATCTACGTGCTGGCGCGGGTCCGCACCCGTCCGCCGATCGCCCAGGCGCTGAAGACGGAATTCGACTTTGCCGCTTCCTCGCCCGTGAGCGGCGGAGCGCCGGTCGAGCCGGGATTTCTGCCGGCCGAACATGAATCCCCAACGGCCGGCAGCAAGCCGGCGGACACCCAGACACCGGCGGCGGCCTGAGACGCAATAGCCGGTGGCCGGAATGGCCAAAGGCTGATAGACCGCCGCCATGCGCCGAACCGTTCTGACCGTGCTGCGGGGAGCTGACGGCCGCCGTCTCGCAGCGGCCCTGGCATCGCTTCTGCTGGTTGCCGCGATGCTCGGCGGTTTCCATGCCGGCGCCATGGCGGCAGGCGGGCGGCCAACATTTGTGCTTTGCTCGCATTCGGGCAGCGACGGGCGCGGCCAGACGCCTGCCGGCGAGCCGACCGACCTCTGCTGCATCGCCGGGTGCCTGGCGCCGGCGCTCGCCGCAGCACCTCCGATGCTGCCCGCGCCAATGTCTGCGGGCGGGATTGCCACTGCTGTCCTCGGGACACATTCACCGGCCGTAGACGCCTGGAGCGGCCGACACTTTCCGCGCGGACCGCCCTCCTCCGTCTGAACGCTGCAGCCCGACCGCTTCCGTTTTTCAGACTTCCACGAGGACGATCCAAAATGCTTTCGCGTACCTTTGCTTTGGCGTTCAGTGCGCTGGTGGCAATCGCCACCCCCGCCCTCGCCGACACGATCAAGGTTGGCGACCTTGAGATTACCAACGGCTGGGCACGGGCGACGCCGCCGGGCGCCACGACCGCCGGGGCGTATTTCATCGTGACCAATACGGGAAAGGCCGCCGACACCTTGACCGGAATTTCGACGCCCGTGGCCGGCATGGGCATGCTGCACAGGATGCAGATGAAGAACGGCATCATGACGATGCGGGCGGTTGAGGGCGGCATCGCCATCGATCCCGGCAAATCGGTAACGCTCGCGCCGGACGGCTACCACGTCATGCTGATGGGCCTGAAGCAGCCGCTGAAGGCCGGCGGGACGCTGCCGCTGACACTGACGTTCGCCAAAGCGGGAAGCATTACGCTCGAACTGCCTATCCTGCCGGTCGGCTCGAAGGGACCGCTGGCGGCCCAGCCGGCGACAGCGGATGCCATGCCCGGCATGGACATGAACAAGCCGATGGGGAACTGAGACATGTCCGGGATGAAGATCTTTCGGCTCGTGATCTGGGTGGCGGTGATCGTTCTTGCCGGGGCGACACTCTGGCTGACGGTCGGCGGGCGGGGCCCTGGCGGTGCGGCCGGGCCGGTAGCCAGCGCAACGGTGGGCGGGTCGTTCTCGCTCACCGACCAGACCGGCGCGACGGTGACCGACGCCGCGCTCAAGGGGCACGCGTCGGCGCTGTTCTTCGGCTACACATTCTGCCCGGACGTATGCCCGACGACGCTCTCCGATCTGACACTCTATCTGAGCAAGCTCGGGGCGGACGCAAACAAGCTCAAGGTCTACTTCGTGACGGTCGATCCCGAACGCGACAGCCAGCAGGTGATGGCAGACTATCTCAAGGCCTTCGACCCGCGCATCGCCGGGCTCACCGGGCCGCGACCGGCGATCGACCAGATTCTCAAGGAGTACAAGGTCTACGCCAAGAAGGTGCCGGGCGAAAACGGGGCGCCCTACACGATGGACCATACCGCGACGGTCTATCTGCTCGATGCCAATGCCCAACTGGTGGGGACGATCGACTACCAGGAGAACCCCGACGAAGCGCTGGCCAAGCTGAAGCGGCTGGTCGCGGCGAGCTGAGGCGGGAGGGTGGGCCAGCGTCTCGACACTGCCCTGGTTGACCGCGGCCTTGCCCCGACACGGGCGCGGGCGCGGGACGCGATCCTGCGCGGGCATGTGACGGTGAACGGGACGCTGGCCGCCAAGCCCGCCATGACGGTTGAGGCGGACGCGGCAATCGCGATCGACGACCCGGCGGCGGGCTACGTGTCGCGGGGCGCGCTGAAGCTGATCGCGGCGCTCGACCGGTTCGGCTATTCGCCGGCCGGGCACGTCGCGCTCGACCTCGGCGCCTCCACCGGCGGGTTCACGCAGGTGCTGCTTGAGCGCGGTGCGCGCAAGGTGTTCGCGGTCGATGTCGGTCATGGCCAGCTTGACGCCAAGCTCGCGGCCAACCCGTGCGTGGTCTCGCGCGAAGGGCTGAATGCCCGTGACCTTGCGGCTGGCGATATCGACGAGCCGCCGCAGGCGATCGTCGCGGACGTCAGCTTCATCTCGCTGAAACTTGTGCTGCCGCCGGCGCTGGCGCTGGCTGCCGACAATGCGTGGGGCATCTTTCTGGTGAAGCCGCAGTTCGAAGTGGGCCGCGAGGCGCTCGGCAAGGGCGGGATCGTGCGCGACCCGGTGGCCGGCGAGCGCGCCGCGGCGGACATCGCGCACTTTCTGGAGCATGACATGGGCTGGCGTATCGGCGGCGTGATCCTGTCGCCAATCGAGGGCGGCGACGGCAACCGCGAATTCCTGATCGGCGCCGACCGTGGCTGAGACGGTCACCATCGCAGAACTCGGACACGGCGGCGACGGAATCGCCGGGGCGGCCGGCGCACGAATCTATGTGCCCTATACGCTGCCGGGCGAGGCGGTGGAGATCGAGCGGGACGATGAGGGACAGGCGCGGCCGGTGCGCATCGTGACGGCGAGCGCCGACCGCGTCCAGCCGCTCTGCCCGAACTTCACGCGCTGCGGCACCTGCGCGCTGGAGCACATGGCGCGCCCGGCCTACCTCGAATGGAAGCGCGCGCAGGTCGCGGCCGCCTTCGCGCAGCGCGGAATCAGGGCGGAGATCGAGGCGACGGTTCCGGTCGAGCCCGGGGCGCGACGGCGGGCGACCTTCTCGGCCATCCGCGCGGCCAAAGGCACGATCCTCGGCTTTCACGCACGCGGCTCCGGCGAGATCGTGCCGGTGTCAACCTGCGCGGTGCTCCATCCGGCTATCGTCGCCAAGCTGCCGCTCCTCAACAAAATTGCCGGGGTGGCGCTGCCGCGCTGGAAGGAAGCGCGGGTGACGGTGCTCGCCGCCGACAATGGACTCGACGTCGCCATCACCGGGGCCGGCAAGCCGACGCGCGAGATGCTCGACGCGCTCGGCGGCTTCGGCACCGACCCGGCGCTGGCGCGGCTCACCATCGACGGCACCGAGGTGCTGCGCGCCCGCCAACCGGAACTTGCCGCCGGACCGGCGATGCTTGCCCCGGCACCGGGCGGCTTCACCCAAGCGGCGAAGAGCGCCGAGGAGGCGCTCGCCGCGGCGGTGCTGGCGCACGTCGGCGACACGCAGCCGGTGGCCGATCTCTTCGCCGGCATCGGCACCTTCACGTTTCGCCTCGCCGCGAAGGCGCCGGTGACGGCGGTGGAAGGCGACCCGGCGCTGGTGGCGGCCATCGGCCAGGCGGCAAACCGGGCGCGCGGATTGCGCAAGGTGACGGCGCGGCGGCGCGACCTCTTCGCCAACCCGCTCGCCCCGACGGAGCTCGACACGTTCGGCGCCGTGGTCTTCGACCCGCCCGCCGCGGGCGCGAAGGCGCAGGCCGAGATGCTGGCGAAATCGAAGGTCGGCAAGATCGCCGCCGTCTCGTGCAACCCGGCCACACTGGCGCGCGATGCGCGCATCCTGATCGACGGTGGCTACCGCCTCATTCGCGTTCTCCCCGTGGACCAGTTTCTTTTTTCCGCCGAGATCGAGGCCGTGGCGACGTTCGCGCGCTGACCGCGGGGCGCCGGCGTGCTGCCGGCAAACGGCGGATTTCTGCCGCTCCGCGGGGCGCGCGGTTGCTGCCGCTTAACCATCGCACAGGCCCGGCGTGGCAGCGACTTGCCGTGCGCCGGCGGCGGCGTAGAATCGCATGACCGCGGTGATCTGGCCGGTTCGCCCTTCCGGCTCCGCGACAGGGAGGAAGCGCCATGAAAGCATTCGCAGCGTTTGCGCTCGTCGCCGCGTTCGCACCGGCGGCGGCGCTCGCCGGGCCGGTGACGCTCTCCGGCAACCGCGGCGCGACGACCGTGGGCTCGCCGGCGACGGGCGTGGTCAACACCGGCCACATCTCCGGCGGCTCGCAGGTCGGGCTGACGGTGACCGGCACCGCGGCGAAGAGCGTGGTGAACAAGGGCACGATCAGCGGCTCGACCGGGCTCGTGGTGACGAGTTCGGGCGGCTCGTCGACCATCGTCAACACCGGCACCATCATCGGCGGCATCAGGGTGACGAGCGGGCCCTGAGCCTTCGCCGCGGGACGGGATCGGCTGTGGCCGCGCCGGTCGATGCCGCGTCAACGTCACGCGTGGCCTTGCGCGCCGCTTTTCGTTCGGCTGCGATTTGTTCGGCAACGGCCCGGGCAGCACCGGCGGCAAAGCGCGCCGCCTCCTCCGGATTGTCGTCGCGCTCGCGTTCGAGGAGGCGCTGAAAGTCGTGCTCTTTCACCGGCGGGATATTGACCACCTCGCCGGCGGCGACGCGGGCTTGCCAGTTGTAGGCGAGCGCGCGCTGGATGAGCGGGTTGATCTCGTAGCGCAGATACTGCCAGCAGAGCACGTGGCGCGTTGAGCAGCGCTTCGTGCGCAGGCACGGCCGGAACTGACATTTCTCGGCGATGCCGAGGTTGGTGCAGATGATGCGGAGCGCTTCGGCGAGCTCGGGCCGCAACGGCTCGATTCTGATTTCCGGCGGGTCATTTCTCATCGACCGTTCTCCCTTTGGCGCGGACGCGCGTCCGCATTCCCGCGCGCCGGTGCGGCCCGCAGGTGGTTGCCTCGTCCCCTCCTCTGATCTTTCCCCGGTGCCCATGCCGAGGGGCGGGCGCTCACGAAGCGCCTTCCGATTTTATTCAAGCGGCGTTTCGCGAACGCCCGCCCGGCGACTTTCCGCCGTCCGTTCCGCTCTCCGGACGCTGCTGAAGTTGCCTTCCGCGGCGTCCTTACGGTTGGTCACACCAACAGCCGGTCATAGTGCCGGCGGGCATTCCGGACAGCACCCCGGGCCGGCGGCCGGAACCGGCGGCCGCTCACGCGGACCACCGGCGTTCCGCCGACGCGGGCGCCGATCCCCTCCGCGATGACCAGTGCCGGTACCGGGCACCGCCCTCGGCGGGAGGGGACAATCGGAGAATATAAGTGAGGGGCAGAAAGCGGGGATAAGCGGGGGAGTTATCCCCGGGGGAGGGCGTGCGGATCGGCGTTACCGCAAGAATGCCTGCGCCTGCTCCAGGCTCGGAAACTCGATCACCAGCCGGTAGTCCGGCGAGTCTTCCGCGGATGGCGGTGAGCGCAAGACGGCAGACATGTCGCCACGCTTCTCGACGATCCTCGTCAGATCATCGCTATCGGTTGGCGACATATCATCGCCGCATGACGGGCATTCATCGTCACAGGCGCACGACCACTCGTCGGTCCAGGTGCAGCCTCATGTTGTCGCTCGCCAGCAGCCGTTGCGTCATCGTCTTGAACGCGCCGTCGACCACCTTCTTGCGAAAGGTGCCCTTCTGCGCCTTCAGTTCGAACTGCTCGCTGCACGACGGACAGTAGAAGTCGGCGACGGGCGTATTTGCAGCGAAACGGTTGATTGTGGCGCCGCAATTGAGACAATAGAGCCAGCGGCCGATCCATTGTTCCGTCCACACGCGCGCGCGCTGGGACCCGCTGTCGTACGCGGACTGGGCTTCCTCGAAACCCAGATTGATGGGCGGCTCATCGGCTATCACGGGCGGAAGCTAATGCCGCCGGCACTAACCAGCGCCTAATGCATATGCCTATAGATCGGCGATCCCGGCCGAACAACCGTGGATGGCCGAGCCAACCCTCGGATCAAGTGCGAGGGCTGAAGGCCCACCGGCCATGACGAAGCGGCTACTTCTTGCAGAAGTGGTGGTTGTTCCGCGACGGCGGGAAGGGTTCGCCTGCCTTAACGTGTCGGTCATGCTCCGAGCCGGCATATGCGTCGTTGGTATCGTGATACTGCCCGTATATGGCCGTCTCCGGGCAAGTCTGGCCCGACCAGTACTTCTTCTTTTCCGCCATCTTCCGCCCTCCTCTAAGATTGTATTCCATCTCTTTGCAACTTTTGAGGGACGCGCACAAGCCGTCTGAGGCGGGAGAACTGCAAAAGAATGGATTCCCGGTTGCTGGCTGGCGCCAGCCCCGGGAATGAGCGGAGAGGCGCCGGGGTGGCGGTGTGGGTACTGGAGCGGGACTTGCCGTCTCGTAAGTCGTGCAATGCCCGGCCCCTGGATCCCCGCTTTCGCGGGGAAAGCGGGCGCGGGGTTGCACATCGCGATGCGGGGAAGCGGCGATGGGATTACCGATCGCAACGCGATAAAAGCCGCCGATGACCCATCCGCTCGATCGCCTCGTCTGGAATGCGCTGACAGGTCCGCACGCGAAGTTCGCGGAAGGCGGCGACCTGGCGCGGCGCTACCAGCCCGACATCATTCCCTTCGCGGCGGCGCGTGACGGGAGCGCGGAGAGCCTGGCGGCGCTCGCCGCGCTGCCCAAGCCCGGCGAGGTGATGGTGATGTGGGATTTTGCGCCGCCGCCCTTGCCGCCGGGGCTCGTCAGCGTGCGCACCGGCGAAGTGGTGCAGATGATCCTGTCGCGCCAGCCGGAGGCGATGGCCGATGCGCGCATCGTTGCGCTGAGCGAGGCAGACGCGGCGGAGATGCTCAAGCTGGCGCAGCTCACCGAGCCCGGACCCTTCACGCTGAGGGCGCAGGCGCTGGGCACCTTCCACGGCATCCACATAGACGGGCGGCTGGCGGCGATGACCGGCGAGCGCATGAAGGTCGATGGCTTCAGCGAAGTGAGCGGCGTGTGCACCCACCCCGACTTTCGCGGGCGCGGGCTGGCGCGGGTGCTCTCCATATTCGTTGCACGGAAGATTCTGGCGCGCGGCGAGACGCCGTTCCTGCACGCCTGGGCCGACAACACGGCGGCGATCCGCCTCTACGAGCAGGTCGGGTTTACGGTTCGGGCCAGGCTCAAGCTGCTGGCGGCGGTG